>Ga0307513_10000172_pt1 | contig 93901 bp, 74 predicted proteins | sample 15_EM_MG_FD_202174 | JGI IMG/M metagenome (GOLD analysis project Ga0307513, IMG submission 202174) | Populus trichocarpa ectomycorrhiza microbial communities from riparian zone in the Pacific Northwest, United States - 15_EM | ecosystem: Host-associated > Plants > Roots > Unclassified | place...
ACGTGGGCTATGACGAGGGCGGCCAGCTCACCGAGGCGGTCCGGCGCAAGCCCTACTCGGTAATCCTGCTCGACGAGATCGAGAAAGCCCACCCGGACATCTTCAATACCCTGCTCCAGGTACTGGATGACGGCCGGCTCACCGATGCCCAGGGCCGGACGGTCGATTTCCGCAACACGGTGATCATCATGACCTCCAACCTCGGCTCGCAGTATCTGCTGGACGGAGTGACCTCTGACGGCCAGATCGAGCCGGCCGCGCGCGAGCGGGTGCTGGCCGAGCTGCGGGGCTACTTCCGCCCGGAGTTCCTCAACCGGGTGGACGACGTCATCCTGTTCGCCCCGCTGGGCCTGCCCCAGATCGAGCGGATCGTGGACCTGCAGTTCAACGAGCTGCGCGAGCGGCTGGCCGAGAGCCAGATCCAGCTTCGGCTCGAGGACCAGGCGCTGAAGCTGATCGCGAGGCAGGGGTTCGACCCGGTCTACGGTGCGCGGCCGCTGCGCCGCTTCATCCAGCACCAGGTGGAGACCAGGATCGGCCGGGCGCTGCTGAGCGGTGATCTCGGGTCCGGCTCCGTTGCCGAGATCATCGCCCAGGACGGCGAGCTGGACGTCGTCGTCCGTCCGGCCGAGTCGGCCGACCGGCTGGTGGATCAGGGGGCGGCATGACCGCCCCGAGCCCGACGTGATCGCCGAGGCCGCGATCTTGCCTGTGCTGGTCGACCTGTGGGCCGACCCGGCCACGTCCGGCCCAACTGGGCCATCTTTTCCGCGATTCAGCTCAAGCAGGGCACGCACCGGGTCGAAGGGATGATGCCGAGAGTCTGGCGTCCTTAGAAGCGGGGCGAGTGTTTCCCGCATGGAGAGGCCCAGATCGCGATGATTGTCGAGAGGGTTTCCGAGGTCGCCGGCTCAGAGCTGCACCGGCCTGGTGCTGTACCCCCGGGCGAGGCACCTGCTGAGGATGATCGTGAGCCCGTGGCCGCCTCAGCGATGGCCCTGATCGCCGTCGAGCAGGCGATCGTCGCCGAGGTGATGGTCAAGATCGCCGCTGAGGCCGCCGAGCGGGCCGTGACCCGGGCGAGGGAGACGGCCGACGCCGCCGTGAATGCCGCTTTTGAGGCCGCTGCCGAGGTCGTTGCCGAGGCCAGTGCGGTCGCCGAGGCGCGGGTCATCGCCACGGCGGCAGCGACGGCAGCGGCTGAGCGGATGCGGGAGAAGTTCGCGGGAGCGATCGGCGCCGAGGTCGACTCCACTGTGCTGCTCGCACAGATGGCGAAGTCGCTGTCTGAGGAATTGGCTGCGCGCAAGGCATCCGAGGCTCGGCTGCGGGAGCGCGAAGCCGAACTCACCGCCTTCGCCGGGATGGTTGCCCATGATCTGAAAGCGCCGCTGCGGACGGTCGCCGGATTCACCGTGATGTTGCGCAGCGACCTCAACGACGCCGTCGGCGATCTCGACGCACCGACCTTGGACAAGATGGATCGGATCCTTGCTGCGACCGAGCGGATGCGCCACCTCGTGGACGATCAGCTCGCTTTTGTCACCGCTCGCGAACGCGGCCTCAGCTTGCAACCGGTGGACCTCGAAGCCATTCTCGCCGAGATTGTCGGCGATCTTCGCCTGAGCTCGCCGGGTACCGTCGAGTCACGCGCTGTCATCGATGTCGGACCTCTGCCCACCGTCCGGGCCGACCCGGAGATGTGCCGCCAGCTCCTGGAGAACCTGATCGGCAATGCCCTGAAATACGTCCAGACCGGCCGCCCTGCCCGCGTCCGGATCAGCGCCAGCACCGAACCCGGACACCTCCCGCGGGCGGAGATGGTCCACGTGAAGATGGCTGACCGGGGCACCGGGATCCCGTCCGGCGAGCATGAGAAACTCTTCGCCTCCTTTTACCGGGCACACGCCGATTACCCCGGCACCGGGCTCGGTCTCGCGATCTGTCAGCGCATCATCGATCGTCACGGCGGCACGATCAAGGCTACCGATAACCCCGGTGGCGGCAGCGTGTTTCACTTCACCCTGCCTTCCCAATCGGTTCCGCAGAGCGCATCCCCATCGCTCGAGAGCGATCGCGGCGGACGGTGATCTCAAGATCCGCTCGTCCCCGCCCGCATCCACGTCCCGGTGATTTTTCCGTGCTCTGCATTTCCCGATGGTGCGATTGGGTCGATAGTTGATATCCAGCGGGTAGCAAACCTCGCAGAGAGCGGTCGGGGCGGCTGATCTGGCGGCGGCCTCCGGATCGGATGCCGATGGTCGAAACGAAAAGGACGTCGCCTCCGGCGGCGACGGCCGGTGAGCTGGCCGCCGCGCGCGAGGAGCAGGCGTCGCTGATGGGCCTGTTGGCGCTGTCGATGGCGATGATTCGCGCGGGGGACGAGAAGCGCATCCTGCACCTGGCCGCGACGAGCATCGGCACGCTGAGCGACTGTCAGATCGAGGCCGTACTGATCGACGGTGACTGGCGGTCCTTCGGCAACGCGGCGCACGAAGCGGGACATCGAGGCCCGCTGCAGCGGCAGATTGCCCTGCTGGCCCCGGACGGCGGTGCCGTTGAGATCGTCGGCGCCGGCTGGGGGTGGGCCTATTCACTGCACAGTCGCGGCGGCCCGGCCGGGTACCTGATCGTCGGTGCGGACACCCGGCCGCAGGAGTATCAGCAGTTCCTCCTGCAGACGCTGGCCCAGCAGACCAGTGTGGCTTTGGCCAGTGCCCGGCTGCAGCTGCGGGCCCGCGTCTTCGCCCAGGAACTGCTGGCCAGCAATCGGGCGCTGCGGTTCAGCATGGACGTCCACGACCGGTTCGCCGAAGCCGCCTGGGCCGAGGCGGGCCAGGACGGGATCGCCCAGGCGGTTCATGAGTTGACCGGCTATTCGGTTGCCGTGGAGGACGGGCACGGCAACCTGCGCGCCTGGGCCGGCCCGGATCCACCGAAGAACTATCCGAAGGATCCACCAGGGCAGCGCGAGCGCCTGCTGGTCGACCTGGAACGCGCCAGAACTCCGGTCCGCCACCGTGACCGGCTGATGCTTCTGGCGCGGCCCGCGACCGGAGTCGTCGGGTTGCTGGCGCTGATCGACCCGGATCGGGCGGCCGGACCCACGGACGTCATGATTCTCGAGCACGCCCGAGCGGTACTGGCGCAGGAACTGATCCGGTTGCAGCGGCTTGCGGAATCGCAGCAGAAACTGGCCGCCGCCATGCTCACCGCGATCCTCGACGCAGCCGGCGATGACGTGGTGCTCGATCGGGGTCAGGCCCTCGGCTACGACCTCCAGCGACCGCATCGGATCATGATCGTGACCGATGGGAACCGGACGGTGGACGGCGAGACGGTCCTCGATGCCGTCCGGCAGGCGGCCCGGGAGTATCGGATCGGCTCGGTGGCCTTGGCGCACGTCGACAGCGTTGTGCTGTTGTGCGACTCGGAGACGAACTGGGAGGCGTTCGGGTCCTCACTGCGAAGCACCCTGCGGGACGGATTCCGGATCGGCGTGGGTCGGCGGCGCGACCGGTGGCAGGACCTCGACCGCTCGTATCAGGAGGCGCGATTGGCCCTGAAACTCCAGGATGCCGCCTCGGTGCAGGACAAAATCGTTTCGTTCGAGGACCTGGGTATCTATCAGGTGCTCGGCCAGGTCGAGAACGTCGGGGTCATCGAGGAATTGATCGACCGCTGGCTGGGCCCGTTCCTGGAGAACCCCGCCAATCACTCGTTGTCGCTGGTCGAGACCCTCCGGGCATATCTGGAATGCGGCGGGAATTACGACGCCACAGCACATTCCCTGATGATCCACCGCAGCACCCTGCGCTACCGGTTGCAGAAGATCAAGGACATCTCCGGCTACAACCTCGCCGATCCGAACACCCGGTTCAACCTGCAGCTCGCGACCCGGGCCTGGAGCATCCTCGAAGCCCTCGGTAAACCGTGAGGGTCAGTCGTCCATGTCCTCGGCGTAACGGACGGGGTGGTCCAGGCCCTGTTCGAGGAAGTACTCATTGAGTGCAAGGACGACGACATCGTGCTCGTGGGCACTCCAGTCGATGGTTCCGGTCAGGTACGACTTCAGGGCCTGCCGCGAGCAGCCACCGCCGACCGCGAAGTAGCGCAGCCAGAGCTGGGAGACATCCAGCTCTGTCGTCGCCAGTGCCGCAGCGAGCGAGCTCCCGGCCTTGATCATCTCCATCACTTCCCCCGATTTCCGCTTCAACCCTACGCCCGAGATACCCTCCTGGAGCACTGCTCAAACCGCCCTGAACTGCGCAGGTCACGACCCGGGCACGGTGCCGGTGGCGGCCAGGGATTCGGCCACCTTGCGCAGCTTGATGTTGGATTCCGAGCTGGCCCTGGTCAGGACGGCGAAGGCCTGCTCGGCGGTGAGTTTGTAGCGTTCCATCAGGATGCCCTTGGCCTGGCCGATGATGTCCCGGCTGCTGATCGCCACCCGCAGTTGCCGCTCACGCTGGACCCCTGCCATCGCGATTGCCGCGTGGGTGGCGAAGAGCAGGCCGATCTGCTCGGACTCGTCGTCGAACGCGTTGGGCTGGTACGCGTACAGGTTCAGGGCGCCCAGATCGTCACCGTCAACATAGAGCTGGATCGCGAGCATGGAGCCGATCCCGCGCTCGTGGGCCCGGGCGGCGAAGGCCGGCCATCGTTCATCGGTCTGGAAGTCGTTGACCCGGACGGTGCGGTGCTGGTACGCGGCGTCCAGGCAGGGTCCTTCACCCAGCACTTCCTGGGCCGTGTCCAGCTCCCGGACCAGCTGGTCGCTGGCGAAGCGAACGTCAATCTGTTGCCCGTGACCGCGGACCTCGGTGATCCCACCGGCTTCGGCGCCGGGGATCGCATCCACGGCGGCAGCGACCAGCGCACGCATCGTCTCGTCCAGCGTTTTCTCGGTATCGAGGTCACGGGCGATCCGACCGAGCAACCCGGCGAGGTCCTCGAGGTGCAGGGGCTGGCCGCAGTAGTCCGAGGATGGCATTCCTCGGTGTTCGCTCTCCGGTGTGCCCGCCATGCCGTCTCCCGATCTGTGACCTGATCCATCGGCTGGACTGAACTCAGCGAATAGCGTCACACACCTCCCATGATCGTGCACCCGCGCTCGGAATCCTGGTTGAGCCGGAGTCGGGAACGGTTGCGCCGCCGGGGCATTCGCTGCCTTGCGCGGGCGGCAATGGCCAGCAGGGACGATGGATCCGGTGGCAGCGATCTCCTGGTCGAGACCAGCGCCGGGGGCAGGTGGTGACCCAGGGTTGGATGCATCGGCCGATCCCCGGTTCTGTAACGGAATGTAGGCGTAGGGTAACCATCGGCTTAGACATAGCCCCCCGTGCATGTCGTGGATGAGTGGTGTCTGTTGTGGCCGAAACGGTGGCCCCGCCTGCCGAGACCCTCACTTTGGATGGCCTCCACCTGGTCTGTCTCCTGGTAGGCCCGGCCGGGCAGATCGGCTGGGCGAACGCTGCCGGCGAGAGTCTCCACGACGGCCCGGGCCGCCTCGGCCACATCGAGGAACTCGTTCCCGCGGAAAGCGGGGTGCGGGTGCGGGCGCTGATCGAGGGCGCATTTGAGCGCGGTGAGTCCGAGGGGACGATCGAACTCCTGCCCCGACCCGAGAGTCCGGCCCGGTACCTGCACCTGCGGCTGCACCGGGTTCTGCAGTCCGGCTGCTCGCCCGAGCACGTGGTGGCCCAGGGCTGGGATGTCACCGCGCTGGTGCTGCGGCAGCAGGAACTGCAGGTTCAGACGCAACGCGACCCGTTGACCGGGGTCGCGAACCGAGTGGCCTTCCTGGCCGACCTCGAGCGGAAGGTGGCCCGCTGCCAAGGCACCCCGGATCGGGTCGCACTGGTGTTCGCCGACCTCGACGGGTTCAAGGACGTCAATGAACAGCACGGGCACGATGGCGGCGATCGTGTCCTGATCGAGATGGCCGCCCGGTTCGCCGGCTGCCTGCGCTCCAGTGACCTGCTGGGTCGGGTCGGTGGTGACAAGTTCGCGGTGGTCTGCACCTCCGCCGCGGACTGGGTCGCGGTCAGTGCCGTGATGGACAGGTTGCGGGCGATCGCCGCCGTCCCCATCCGGCTGCCGCAGGGCGTCGTCCAGGTCACGGTGTCCCTGGGAGCGACGTTCGCCGAACCGGCCGATGCCGAGTGCGGGGGCACCGGTGCGCTCGTGGCCCGCGCGGATATCCAGATGTTCCGGGTCAAGCCCTCGCACCGAGCCCGGACGCACGCCTGAACACCTCATCGTTCCCGGATCGGCGAAAGTCTGGACGCCGTGGGTCAGGCAACGCTCGTGGCGGCGAGAAGGTTCTCTGGTTCGGTGGTTTCGAGCTGCTCCGAGGTCGGCTCGAGGGTGAAGTAGAACGTGGCACCGTGATCGAGCTTGCCCTCCGCCCAGACCTGCCCGCCGTGCCGGGTGATGATCCGCTTCACCGAGGCCAGGCCGATTCCGGAGCCGGGGTAGTCCTCCACATGGTGGAGCCGTTGAAAGACCTGGAAAAGTCCGCTGGAGTACTGCATATCGAAGCCGACGCCGTTGTCGCGGACGAAGTAGACGGTTGTTTCTCCGGTGGTCCGGCTTCCCACCTCGATCGTCGCGTGCTCCCGGCGGCGAGTGTATTTCAGTGCGTTCCCGAGGAGATTGGCCAGCACCTGGCGGACCAGCCGTGGATCTCCGCGCCCCGGCGGCAGGGCTTGCAGCACCAGTTCCACGTCGCGCCCTTCGAGCTCGGGGGTGAGTTCATCCCAGGCGCTGCGGGCCAGCATGGTCACGTCCAGGAGGTCAGCCTCCATGGTCAACGCCTGGGTCGCGGACAGGCTGAGCAGGGCGTCCACCATCTCGGTCAAGGTCTGGGCGTTGTGAACGATCCGGTCGGCGTAGTGCTTCGCCTCTCCCGGCAGGTCCGCGCCGTAGGTCTCGGACAGGATGGTGGCGAATCCGTTGATCGATCTCAACGGGGCCCGGAGATCGTGCGAGACGCTGTAGGAGAAGGCCTGGAGTTCGGTGTTGGCGGCGTGCAACTCCTTGGCCTGTAGCTCCAGTTGAGTGGTTCGGTCCTCGACGCGCTGCTCCAGCTCGTCGTTCATCCGCCGGGTGTTCAGTTCGACCTCGTGACGGACGGTGGCGTCGTGCGCGACGATCACGAAGCCCAATAGTTCACCGGCCGGGTCGCGACGTGCCGTGAGCACGGTGCGGGCCCAATAGCGGCTGCCGTCCTGCCGCACCCGGACACCCTCGTTCTCGTCCCGCCCGGTGGCGGCCGCCGAGCGCAGGACCTGTTCGGGCAGGCCGGCTTCCGCTTCGTCGTTGGTGAAGAAGACGGCGAAGGGGCTGCCCAGGATGTCCTCCTCCGAGTAGCCGTCCAGCAGTTGTGCGCTGGGGCTCCAACTCGCCACGTGCCCCTCGGCATCCAGCATGACGATCGCGTAGTCGCGGGCCCCGCGCAGCAACAACCGCAGCCGCTCCTCGGACACCCGCAGCTTGCCCTCCGCCACGCCCAGTCGATCCAACGGCCTCGCGATCTGCCGATTGACCAGGAACAACACGATCAGTAGGAGGAACAGCGCGCCGAGGCCCAGCCCGCCCCCCTTGAGCAGCACCGCCCGGGTCGGGCGGAGTGCGTCCACCTCCGCCGTGCTGGCGTAAATCCGCCACGGCAGAGTGGTGACCTGAGCCGAGCCGATCAGGCGCGGCGCGGCGTCCGTCGAGGTCCGATCGGACACCGTTCGATCATTTTCCTGGACTGCGAAGGAAAAGCCTTCCGGGCCGCCATAGGTCGCCGTCAGGCCCGCGGACAACGGAGAGAGCGACAGGACCACCGCCAGCACCGCCAACGGGCGACCGTCTGCGCCGGCCATCGGCATCGCGATGGCGATCGCCTGGGAGTCGGTCAGCCGATCCGAAAAGGCGGGTGATACCAGGGGGGCCGGCGATTTCATCGCCTGCGGCAGCCAGGCTGCACCGGCCTGGGTGGCGCCCGCGGGGGCGCCGCGTTCGGCGAGCGAGGAACAGATCACCCGACCGTCCGGGAGCAGGACGTCGATATGGCCACTGCGAAACGGCCCGAGCCCGGAGTAGAGCAGCTGACACTTTGACGGGTTGGCGAGGAGTGCGACCGTCGGCAGGCCTCCGGTCATGGCCGCGAGTGTCGTCTTGGCGAGCGTGAGCGCGTCATCGATCGATCGAGCAGCCAGATTCGCCTGGAAAGCGGCATCCTGCCGGGCCCTGTCGCGAGCATGATCAAGTGTCTGAAGTGCGATGGAACTTCCGATCACCGCAAAAGCGATGACGGCAGTAGCGACCATCAGGCTCAGCCGCCGCGCGGCCGAGCGCCCACCGTGAGGTCGATCGTTGCGTATCTTCCCCACATCATTCTCTTTTCATCCAACGGCAGTCGCAAAGGCGGAAGGCGCTTGGCGATCTGACCTCAGGGACATCGACGCACTCGCCGCGATCCCGTAGCCGCGCACGCACGAATGGACCAACGCGCTATGTCAGTAGGCGTACTACTTGCTCGTAGACCAGTTCGGCCTGTGGCTGCTGATTCTTGAGTCGTTTCAGCAGGGTTGGGCAGGGGTCGGTGGTGGTCGCCAGGGCCTGCTGCCAGTGCTTCAGCTTGTCCGAGGTACTGGTCCACGGCCGGAGCGCGACGAGCAGGCGCTTCAGGCAGGCCGAGTACCGAACGCCGCCGGACAGTAGAAGGGCGGTCAGGACGAAGCTGTCACGGTCAGGGGCCTGCGGATCAAGGGGACCAATGCCTTCGGCGCGGATGCCGGCGAGCGCCGGCTGCAGGTACCAGCTCGAGGTGTCCACGATCATGTCCTGAACGTGTGGCCAGATCACACAGTTTCGCAGCGCGGCGGCCACCGCCCGGCGATGGACGGGATTTCGGCCGACCCCGTCCACGATTCCGGTCTGCAGGTACGCCGCGTTGCGGGCCTTGTCTGCGCTGCGGCCATGCAGGCGCACCTCGCCGACGACCAGGTCTGGATGGTCGCCGTCCCAGCTCATGATCCAGCCCAGGGGCTGAGTGAGTTCGGCCGCGAAGAGGTCGGGATCGTCGGTCCACAATTGCCAGAGGAACCGGAAGAGCGCACCCCGATCGGCGTTGAACTGGATGACCCCCAGGCTGACGCCGGCCCCCAGGTCCCAGGCGTTGATGCTCTCCAGCCTGCCTTCCACCCGAGCGATAACCGGTAGATAGCACTCTGGTTCGCGCAGTGGCAGGCGCAGGGTCGGCTCGGTGATGCCGTTGACGATGCCACCGGCGTCCACCGGTGGATCGCCGCGATGAATCCTCGACACCGGAAATGCCGCCGCGCCGTGCTGGGCCAGCCTGGTCCGCAGCAGCGGGATCGGTAGCGCGCGGGCGCTCGTCTGATCGAGGTCGGGTACGACCTTGGACAGCCGGTCCGCCCAACGGTTTCGGGCCCGGCCGCGATCGATCTCGGGCAATTGATACAACGCCTTCAGGCCGGGGACGTCGACCCAGCGGGTGCTGCCCTCCGGACTCGTGCCCTCCGGATCGGAGCTGAGATACAGCCGCTCTCCGCCGTTGATGGCCAGCGCGACCGCGGTGGCCGAGTCGACCGTTGCCACCGGCGGGGCCGACAAGGTCTGCGCCGGCCCGAATGAATCGACCTGATAGCTGGACGCATTCGCTGCGGCCGTGATGACAAAATGCCCGGCATCGTGAGCCAGGGCCGACTGGACGGCGGCGTCGAGACTCTCCGTCGTGGTCGCGACGTCATGGGTTTGCATCGCCGTGGCTAGGTCGATACGGCCCACTATGTCGCTTTGATCCGCCATCGCGGAAGTGTGGCACATCCGCGCGGGCGCCCGCAGGGCCGGGCTGGTAGCGACACGCTCGCGAAAGGATGATCGTGAACTGGTCTCTTTTGGTGCTTCGGGGGCGATTCCCGGCCCAAACCGTTCTGGATCGGATGACCTGTACGCATAGGCACTGAACCAGGGGGAAATGGATGAGCGACGAACGGCCGCGGGACTACCGGAACGTCTATGACGGCCAACCGCCCGAGCCTGGCCCGGACGACCTCGAAATCCTGCTCTTCGGCGGGGACGGTCCCGAACTGACCTCGGCGCAGGCCGAGCGCAACACCGAACTGCTGACCGCGCTGACCGCGGCCGCCCGGGACTGCGGCGTCGTTCCGACGTTCCTGCAACTGCCTGCCGCGCCGCCGGCCCCGACCCCGGCCGCGCCCTCGGCCGCAGCCGGCAAGAAGCAGCCGGACGCTCCGCCCTTCGAGGAGGCGTACTGCCTGCGGATGGGGGTGCGGACGCGGCGCGGCTTCCCGCTCGGGCGGATCGACTTCCTGAACGCCGTCCTCCGGCTGGCCGGGGCGTACCAGCTCGGGATGTACGTCGGCGAGACGGCGGGCGGCCGGACGCGGCCGCACTACCAGCGGGTGCTGCCGCACCGGACGTCACCCGACCCGGACGCGCGCCCGGACTCGCCACGGCGCGAGGACCCCCCGCCTCGAGCCCGGCACCGGGTGATCGACCTGACCGCGCCGGTGCCCGTCCCGGCGCGCGCTCCGCTGGACGGCAGCTTGATGGTGACCGTGGTCGGTCCGGTGGACAGCAATCTCGCCACCGACCTGGCCCGGATCGCGGTGTTCTTCGACGACCACCGGGTTGGCTGCCACGCGGCGTCCGCCTCGCTGCTGGAGCGGACGATCGTGGTCAATTTTGTGCTCGCCGTCCTGCCCGACGCCCCGGTCGCTACCGACGCCTTCGCCGAGATCCTGCGCAGCGGGCTGGGCAGCGATCCGGTCTGGCCGACCCCGTTCCTGCCCACCCTGCTGGACCCGGTCGCAACACGATCACCATGACGACTTAACGGAATGTGATATCTCGGCTACCTTGTGTTAAAACACGATGGTGAGTCCCGGGAGTTCAACAGTGCACGAAGCAACCGTGCATCAGGCGGCGCTGCAGACGCCGACGGCGTCGCAGGGGATGGACCTCGCCGCTGCGCTGGCCGGCGGCGCCCTGGTGCTGCTCGTCGTCCTGGTGTTGATGGTCGGAATGCTGATCGGGCGCTATCGCGCCGAGTGCCACCAGCTGCGCGCCCGAAACAATCAGCTGTCTCTCGAAAACGACCGTTGGCATGAGGATTTCGCGGCGCAGACCGGCGAGCTGTCGGCGCTGCGGCGGACCGTCGGGCGCGGCGGTGGGCGCCGGATAGCCTCGCATGCGGAGGCCTCGTGATCGGCCTCGAGGTCAACCCGGTGCTGATCGCCGGCGGTCTGGCCGTCCCGCTGATCGGCGCTCTGGCGCTGGCGATCCGGCGGAGCATCCGGCGGCAGGAGTGCGCCCGGCTGCGCGACGAGTTGGTGGACGCGGCCCGGACCGGCGAACTCGACGTTGCGGACTGGCGGGTGTTCAGCCTGATCGACTGGTTCGACCAGGTCGCATCCACCGGCCGGACGACCACCCCCGGCCGGCATGGCCCGGGTCGAGCCGAATGGGCCGACTCGCTGGCCAGCAGCCTGGCCGCCACCCTGCTTCCGCTCGGCACGCCGGGCGGGGTCGACTCCTCCTGGCCGGCGCCGGCCCAGCTGGACGTCGGGTCCGAGATTCGGGCCGCCGCCGTCCGCTATCGAGAACGCCATCAGCAGCGGCTGCGGTACCTGCCCCGCCGCCCGCCACCGCCCCGCGCCCGGATCACTCTCACCGGGCTGCCGCGGCCGGCCAATGCGCTGGTGCCGCTGACCGGCTGGCCGCGGGCCACCCTCGGCCTGCCGCCTGATCAGCACGATCGGGACGACGCGCGAGACCAGGCCGAGTGGGTCGACGTCCGGGAGCCGGGGCTGGTGGTACTGCCGTCGCTGATGGAGGAGATCTTCGCCGTCGCCGGCCGGGGCCGCTGAAGGATGCGCCCGGGGCAATGACATATTCCGCGCGGTTTGGGAAACTGTCCTTCATGTGGCACGGGGGCAAACGGCGCAGGGACGCCAGGCGAGGACCATGACCGACAGCGACGCCGATGGGCCCGCCTACGTGGGACCTCGGGTGGTCGATGTCGGACGACGCTCTGAACTCAACCGTCACACCGGCCCCAACGGATGGTTGGCCGGACCGGTATCCGCCCCCGACCGGTTCCAGCTGCTCGGGCCCGGTCTGGGCGGTGCCGAGGGGATCACCTGGCGGGCGCGCTACCGCGGCGGCGAGAGCACCGCGCTGACCCTGGCCGTGAAGCAACTGCGTCGACCGCCCGGCGCCCGGTTCGACTGGCCGAGTCCCGCCGACCTGCAGCGTTGGGAGGAGCAGAAGGAACTGCTGCAGTACCTGGCGATCGACCACCTGGCCACCGTGATCGACATCTTCGTCGGCGCCGCGCCGCACGTCCAAGGCAAGGGCACCTCTGCCGACAGCCCTCCGGACACCCCGTACGTGGTGATGGAGTGGGTGCCCGGGCGCACGCTGATCGACGATTTCGGCGGCATCCCGGCGTCGTCGTCCACGCTCGGCCTCCGGCTGACCCACCTGCAGCACGTCGCCGAGGCGCTGCACGCGGTGCACTCGCGGACCGCTTACGGCACGATCGGCACCCCGGCCCTGCTGCGCGACGTCAAGCCGGACAACTGCGTGCTCGACCCGGCCCGGGGCGTCGTCCTGGTGGACATCGGGACGATGCGGCTGGTGGACGACGGCTACGACCACCCCGGTTTCCACCAGCCCGGATACACCGCACCCGAGGTGCTCGACGATCCGCTGGCACCGCGGGAGGCCTCGGCGGACCTGTACTCGCTCGGTGCACTGGCGTACTTCTGCGTGCTCGGAGAGGACCCGCCGCCGCTGGTCGGGCGGGCCGGTGCCGGTGCCGGTCAAATGATCGGCCGGGAACTGCTGGCCGGGGCCCGCTCCGCCAAGGTCGCCGACGCCCACGGTTTCGTTGATCACCTGCGGCTGATGCTGCACCCGCAGCCGGACGAACGGCCCGCCGACGCGGTCGCCTGGGCCCGGCGGCTGCGCGCCCTCGCGGTCCGGCGCGGACGGTTCGGCACGGCCGGTACCCGGGTCGCGGTGGCGTCCTCGATCGCGGTTGTCGGCGCGCTCGCCCTCTCCGCCACCGCGCTCCGGGACGGCCTCGACACCGGCCCGGGGTCAGTCGTTGCGACGCTGCAGCCGGAGGTGCTGATCACCCCGGCGGTCCCCGGCACGCTGACCGCCCCGGCCGGGCCGGGTAGACCTTCGTCCCTGGTGACGATCACTGCGCCCGCCGACGGCAGCAACGTCAAGCCGTGCGAGTTGATCGAGGGCACCACAGCCACCTTGCCCTCGGGCACCACCCTGGTGCTGTCCAGCCGGGATCTGTCCGCCCGGACCCAGGGCGAGCGGATCCGGCGGCTGAGCTCGGTCGACGGCTGGCAGACACCGTCCTCACTGAAGGTCTGGCAGACCTCGCAACGGTTCGGGCCGACCTCCTCGGCGAGCGGATCCCATCGTTTCCGGGTGGACGTTCTCATCGTCGACCTGGCGGTACTGCACCGGGTGATCAACGAGGCCCGCGCGGCCGGTCAGGACTGGCGTTCGGCGACGCTGCCGGATACCGCTGTGCTCGGCGACAGCGTCAGCTTCACCCGGGTTCCCGGCACCTGTCCGTCCCCCTGAGTTGACCTTTGACGGCCCGAGGATCAGCGGGCCGTCGGTTCCAGGACTCGGCCGATGAAGAGCGGGAGGCCGGTCGGCCGGTCGTGGATGACGTAGAGGAACGGTCGGTCTGCGACGACGGACACTGGCGGTGGGGCCGGCTTCGATACAGCCTCGGTCATCACGGCGGTCGCGGCAGCGGCCTCGGTCCCGGCTTCGTCCACCGCGATGAAGCCCTGGTGCGCCACTGCGTAGATCCACAGCTGTTCGTCCATGGTCATGGCGCTGAAGTCGGCGCCTTTGGTGAAGGCGATCGGCATCCCGAGTCCGGCCAGGGCATCGCTGAGGTCGACCTGAGTGCGGTCGGTCCATCGGGGCAGCCCGATCTGGACCGGGGTGGGCTGCAAACCGGTCAGCAGGTCGACCAGCAGCTCGCCGGTCAAGGATCGTTCAACCTCAGCGAACCGACCGGTGTCCGGGACAACAACAGCCATCGCCAGGCCCCCTCCGGCGTAGGGCAGATCCGCGGCCACCCAGCCGGGCCCACTGGCGAACCGATCGCCCGTCGGACCGTCCATCATTTGGGTGCTGACCGTGGAGCCGCCCAGCCGATGGAAGGGCGCCTCACGGGTCATCCGCGGCTTGAACGGCTTCTGCCAGGGCGCTTTGAAATAGATGGCGTTCACCAGGGTCAGCACGGTGTCTCCGGAGAGCACACCGGCCGCGATCAGTTCGGGGATGCGGGCATGGGTCTGCTCGGACACCCAGGCATTGATCGCGTTTGCGGCCGCCTCGGCCTGGCCATAGTCGACCACCCGCATGCCGGTGCCGAAATCCCGGGCCAGGACATCCAAGAACGGGCGCTGCCAGGTCACCCCCTGCTGGCCCCACAAGCTGTTGGCCGATGCCAACTGCACGTATCGCGGCTCGTCACCATTGCGGCCGGGGAGCTGCATCGACCGGGCCGCCAGGGCAGCATCAATCGCGTTCAGGCCGTCGGCCAGGGCGCCGGCATCGGTGCTGTGCAGGACCTCGAGCATCTGCGCGGCCGTGGCCCCCCTCGCGCCCTGCACGGTCGCCCCCAGGGCGACGGCCACCGAGTACGGCGAGCAGACGACGTTGCCAGCTTTTAACCGCGCGAGCGAGGCGAACAGGTCAGCGCTGAACTTCGACACCGCCGCCACAGTGGCCGGGCTCGCCGCGGCCTTGTCGACTGCTCGGGGCAGGTCGGAGGCAATCAGGTCGATCGACCCGCCGAGGTCCACTCCGCCTGGGCCGCCTGAGCCGAGATTACTGCCCTGACCGGCCAGCGCGGCCGCGCCGGCCAGGACGAGAAGGTTCCTTCGCGAGAGCATATTCCTTCGACGCAGCCACCTGCGGATGGGTTCCAGACCTGCGCTCACTCATTGGGCTGACGGCGCTGGTCCTGTGCGGGCGGGGATGTGGACGGCGTGATGCTCAGCCGGCCGTCGGTTCCAGGACTCGGCCGATGAACAGCGGGATGCCGGTCGGCCGGTCGTGGATGACGTAGAGGAACGGTCGGTCCGCGACGACGGACAGCGGCGGTCTGGACGGAAGCGACATTCGCACCGCCGTGACGGCGGTGGCGGCAGCGGCCTCGGTCCCGGCCTCGTCCACCGCAATGAAGCCTTCGTGCACCACAGCTTTGATCTTCAGCCATTCCTGAGTGGTCATAGCGCTGAAGTCGGCGCCGTTGGTGAAGGCGATCGGCATCCCGAGTTCCCCCAGGGCATCGTTGAGTTCGACCTGAGTGCGATCGGTCCACCGGGGCAGCCCGATCTGGACCGGGGCGGGCTGCAAACCGGTCAGCAGGTCGACCAGCAGCTCGCCGGTCAAGGATTCTTCGACCTCGGCGAACCGGCCCGCATCGGGGACGACGAGGGCCATGGCCAGTTCCCCTCCGGCGTAGGGCAGATCCGCGGCCACCCAGCCGGGCCCACGGGCAAACCGATCGCCGGTCGGACCGTCCATCAGTTGGGTGCTGACCATGGACCCGTCCAGCCGATGGAAGGGCGCCTCGCGGGTCATCCACGGCTCGAAGGGTTTCTGCCAGGGCGCTTTGAAGTAGATGGCGTTCACCAGAGTCAGCCGGGTGTCCCCGTCGAGCACACCGGCCGCGATCAACTCCGGGATGCGAGTCTGAGTCTGCTCGCAGACCCAGGCATTGATCGCGTTGCGGGCCGCCTCGGTCTGGCCATAGTCGACCACCCGCATGCCGGTGCCGAAGTCCCGGGCCAGGACATCCAGGAACGGCTGCTCCCAGGTCATGCCCCGCTGGCCGCACAGGCTGTTGGCCGATGCCAGCTGGACGTGTTGCGGCTCGCCACCGTTGCGGCCGGGGAGCCGCGTCGGCCGGGCCGCCAGGGCGGCATCGATCGCGTTCAGGCCGTCGGCCAGGGCGCCGGCATCGGTGCTGTGCAGGACGTCGAGCATTTGCGCTGCCGTGGCCCCGCTCGCGCCCTGCACGGTCGCTCCCAGGGCGACGGCCACCGAGTACGGCGAGCAGACGACGTTGCCCTCTTTTGATCGCGCGAGCGAGGCGAACAGGTCGGCGCTGAACGCCGAGACCGCCGCCACCGCGGACGGCATCGCGATGGACGTGTCTCCAGCCCGGGGCAGGTCGGAAGCAATCAGGTCCATCGCACCGAGATTACCGCCGTGCCCGGCCCCGCGGCGGGCTCAGTAGTGGCCGATCCCGGGGATGTGTCGAGTCTCCTGAGTCATCCGCTGTCGGCTGAGGATTTCGCGCAGCTCGTAGGTGACGCCATCGGGATAGCGATCGAGCGTGGCTTCCAAATCGCATTGCTGGTCAGGGGTGTTGTAGCCGCCCAGTTCGCGCTCCAGGGCGAGGCGGCGCTGCCGGGCCGCCTTCCGGGTGACCGCCACGGCTCGGTTCAGCAATCGACGTTCAGCAAGCCCCATGACGACTCCAGCCCGACGGAACCCCACTGCATCAGCGCCTCACCCCTGGCTGACCTGGAGACTCTGAGGAGTGCCGTCTTCTCCTTCCTCCTGACGGTACGCCGACAGTCGAACCAGAGCCAGATGTGGCGGGCCTGAGGGTTACTAGAACGGGGTTCAGGGGTTGACGGGCCTGATCACGGGGCGGATCGTCGACGTCGTCGGAGCCAATTTGGGGGTGGCGGCGATGAGCATTGACAAGGAGACCATCCGGGAGACGCGCGGGCCGGGACCACAGCGCGGGTCGAGTGAGTCGGGCGAGCTCGAGGGATCGGACGGGCTGAACAAGCCCGCCGAGCCTGCCGAGCCGTCACAGGCACCAGAGCCGGAGCAGGCAGCGGAGCCGGAGCAGGCAGCGGAGCCGGAGCAGGCAGCGGAGCCGGAGCAGGCAGCGGAGCCGGAGCAGGCAGCGGAGCCGGAGCAGGCAGCGGAGCCGGAGCAGGCAGCGGAGCCAGAGCAGACAGCGGAGCCGGAGCAGACAGCGGAGCCGGAGCAGACAGCGGAGCCGGCGGAAGCGCCAGAGCCGTCCGGCGGGGGAGCGACACCGGACGACCTCGTCACCCGCCTCCTCTGCGCGACCACCTACTTGCGCGAATCCTTCGCCGATGCGGTGGCCGGCGACCTGATCAGGCCGTCACTGGCAGCGATGGCACCGCTGTGGCAGGTCGACGCGCTGCGCCTGGTGCAGCACGCCCGGCGGGCTCGGGCGGCGCGGCGGGCCCGGGACCGCTGGCTCCTCGCCGTCCTCGCCTGCCTGGTGCTCACCGTGCTGCTCGCGGCCCGGCTGCGCTGGACGAACCGGATGTCGCCGGCCGGGATCGCATTGCTCACGATTCTGTTGCTGCTGTGGGTCTATTGCTGCGCCGTGGTGCTGATCGCCCGGCAGTACCTGGACGCCAGGCAGGCCGCGCTCGCCGCCGCCTACGGGCCCGACGACACGGCCGCGGATGTCGAACCGGCGTCGCTGGATCTGGCGCTGAAGGACCTGAACCGGGCCAACGTCGTCTTCTTCGAGGCCGAGTCGTCGCCGTTCCTGGGCAGCGGAGATCTGGTCGATCACTGGGTGCTGACCACCGATCTGAGCAAGGGCCTGGTCAGCACCGGGTCCAGGCAGCGCGAGCACAAGCAGCCAGATCCGTTCACCGGGGCCGATCTTCAGGAGTTCCTGCTGACGGCGGTACCGCAGGTGGTGCACCCGCGGCCGACGTCCGGGCACCGGCTGCATGTGCGCGGCGGCTCGACCGCGCCGCTGGTGGAGCTGTTCCGCTCCGGGCCGACGGATCCGGACCCGATCGAGGCAATGCGCCTGCGCAGGCCGGTGCCGTGGGTGCCCGAGCAGGTGATCCAGCGGTACCTGCACGAATCGAGCGAGGCGGCCCGGGTTTACTCCTACTTCCAGCATTCTGCCTGGGGCGGGCAGATCGTCGTGACGATGTTCGTCCGGGCGTACGTGTCCAACCGGACGCTCTTCGTCGAGGGGCTGGTCTACGCGCTGCGCCCACTCACCCGCCGGTTCTACGAGGTACGGGGACTGTCGCAGCGACCGACGGTCGAGCTCGCCGTGGCGCTGCGGCAGGCCCGCTCGCACGCGCTTGCGCTGCTGTTCACCAGCCCGGCCCGGGTCTGGCGAGCGGTGCAGAACCCGATGCGCCCGGCCGAGAGTCGGCGGATCGAACGGGAGGTCACCGGACGACGTGACCTCGACTTCGGTGCCCACCAGAGCCTGCGGGAACGGGCGGCCACCTACTACGACAACATCGATCACTTCCCGGCGATCGACGAGCGGATGTACCACCAGATCTTCAACCGCCGGGTGCTGGAGTGCATCGGCGAGTTCCTGGCGTCGAAGAGCGTGGACACCACCGAGTTCGCCCGGCAGCAGACGGTGATCGTCAATCGGACGGTGAACCTCGGGGACGTGTACGGCGCAATGATCAACTCCGGGACGACGATGCCGACGGCAACTGCCGCCTCGGGCTCGTCCGACTGAGTTTCGTGCTCCAGCGTCCTAAATCCGTCCCGAACTCAGGGTTGTCGCGCCAGTTGTAGGATGATTGGCGGCCAGCTCAGTGCACCGGTTTCGACGTCTCTTGGCTATCCTTTAACCTTTGCACGAGGTCATGCACGAGTACCCTTCGGCCCGACGGGCCCCTTTCGGGCACGTTGACGTCGTCGGCCTAGCTTCGGAGAAGCCCGTGACCGCTGTTCGAACCGTCGCTGGTGTGGGCGTCGGTACTGCTGCCTTGCTGAGTGTGCTCGCCGGGTGCTCTGCGGACACCAAGGATGGCACCCTCGGAATGGCGGCGCCGATTTCTGCCGCATCAGCCACCCCCAGCGCAGTCCAACCCGGTGCCAACCAGAAACGAAACACCGGCGCACCGGCCAGCACCCTGTTCGGCGGGTCGACGCCGGTGAGCATCGTCTCCTGGTGGAAGCAGCACCCCAGCGCCGCACCCGCCGACCTGAGCCAGCGCGTCCTGCTGTTCAACCACCAGGGCACCGGCCCACAACGCTTTCCCGGGCCGGACATGCGCAAGTACAGCAAGGTTCTGATGGTCATCACGTGCACGAGCAAGGTTGAGTACCTGGTTCGGCTGCAGGTGCTGGATGGTCTGTCGATCGCCTCGACTTCCGGAACCTCCTGCGGCGGGCCGACTTTGAGCGCCTACATCTCGCCGTTCGTGAAGGTGGTCGAGCCGAAGACCGAAGTCGAGGTGCAGATCGCCGACGGCGTCAAGTACTTCGTCACGATGTACGGCACGCGCGCCGCCCGCTGATCGTCTGGAGCGTGCCCGGGCGGGGGTCGGTTCAGTAGGCCCCGGAACCGCGCACCACGGCGTGCACCGTGCGCCACAGGATCGACAGGTCGAGCGTCATCGACCAGTTGTCGACGTAGCGCAGGTCGAGCTGCAGGGACTGCTCCCAGGTCAGATCGGACCGGCCGGAGACCTGCCAGAGCCCGGTCATCCCGGGTCGGACCCGCAGCCGCCGGACCGCATCGTCCGAGTAGCCGGCCACCTCGCTCGGCAGCGGCGGACGCGGCCCGACCAGTGACATCTCCCCTCGGGCCACGTTGATCAGCTGCGGTAGCTCGTCGAGCGAGTACCGGCGCAGGTACTGACCGATCCGGGTCACCCGGGGATCGCCGCGGATCTTGAACAGCACGCCGTTGCCGTCGTCATGGTGGGCCAGATCGATCAGCTTGCGCTCGGCATCCGGGATCATCGAGCGAAACTTGTAGATCGAGAACTCCCGGCCACCGACTCCGACCCGGGTCTGTGTGAACAGCGCCGGGCCCGCACTGGTCAGCCGGACCGCGGCGGCGATGGCCAACAGCAACGGCGAGCACAGCACCAGGATCAGCGTGCCCAGCGAGCGATCGAACCCGGCCTTGAGCAGCATCTGCCCGCCGCTGGCGGCCGGGCGCTCCAGGTGCAGCAGGGACAGCCCGGCGATCGGCCGGATCGACAGCCTCGGCCCGGCCACCTCCACGATCCCCGGCGACACGATCAGCTCGACATCGCGTTCCTCCAGCGCCCAGGCCAACTTGCGCAGCGGATGCCCCCAGAAGTCCGGGTGCGAGACCACCGCAACCACGTGCGCGCCGGTGTCGTCGACGGCTTGCAGGATGTCGTTCGGGCCGCCCAGCACCGGCACGCCGTTGAGTTCCGACGGGATCACCGACAGCGGGGGCAGGCAGACCCCGACCGGGTCCATGCCTCGGTGCGGGGTGCTCTTCAGCAACTGCACCAGGTGCGCGACGCCGTCCCCGCCGCCGACGACGATCGTCTTCTCCATCCCCTCACCGGCCGCGCGTGCGGCGTGCAGCCGCATCCGCAGCAGTTTGCGCCCGGCCAGTGAGCCGAGCACGGTGACCGGCACCGCGAACACCACCACCGAGCGGGAGAGGTTGCTCCGCATCAGGAAGGAGCTGACCGCGATCGAGGTGAACAGCACCAACCCCGAGCGCAGCACCCGCTCGAACTCGTCCGTGCCGTCGCCGAGGAACCGCTGCTCGTAGGTGCGGTGCAGACCGGTGATCGACAGCCAGATCAGTGGCAACGCGGCCGGCGCCCAGGCCCAGCCGCCGGGCGCCTCGCCGTCGAACCGCAAGGTGATCGCCAGGCTCGCGGCCAGGGCCGCGACCAGGGCGTCGGCCAGCACAACGTCCCGGCGGTAGCGGGCCAGCATCACCCGGGCGTCGATCCGTGGTGCCGTCTGCCGGCCCTGTGGTGCCGTCGGTGCCGTCTCTTTCAGCGAGAGCTCTGCGGTGCCTACCTCGTCCTGTACCTCATCGTGCTGCCGCGACGCGCGAGCAGACATGGTGACGAACCCCCGGAATCGGCAATCACGGATCAGATCCGAGCCCAGGCTAGGAGCTGCCACCGTCCGGCGTCGGGATCTCGGCGCGAATCGGACCGTAAGCCCGGCCCCCTTGAAGACTTTCGGGGGATGCCCCATCGGCAATCCGCACTGTTTGTCGGCTGGGCGGTATCAATGCCCTTGCGTGCCGACCCGCGGCGCGCTCGGGTCGCAACTGCGGGGTCACAACTGCGGCGTCTCGGCTTGCGCCGGCCCCTTGAGAAAGGGGAAGGGGGAGGTGCCGTCGGGGGTGTGCTGCCGGAACGCCAGCGCCCACTCGCCGCCGACCCAGGTGTAGAGCGCGGTGACCTGCGCGTGGTAGTCGGGTAGCCAATCACCGTCGGCAACGACCCGGTAGGTGATCAGCACACTGTCGCCGTCCACCATCACCAGCCGGGGTTCGGACAGCGTGTACTCGCGCAGCGGCTGCTGGGTATCCCAGCGCAGGATGAGCTCATGCCGTTCGACGACCGCACCCGGCAGGACGATGAAACCGTCGCTGGTCATGTGCCTTGCGTAAAAGGCTCCGGCACCGCCGGAGCTGACCGCTTCCCATAGTTCCTGCTCGAGCCGCCAGGCCTGATCCATGGGTTAGAGATCCTGAGACGCGACATAGGTGGTCAACACAGCGGCAGCCTAGGACCGATTGCGCAGAATCGCCCTTCCAACGCCCCGCGCCGCACTTCGGCGCATGTCGTCGGACTTCGTATCGGGCGATAGCCCAGGAGCCGGGTCATCGCTCGATACCAAGAGCGAGGTCTGGCGGGGGTGGTGAATTTGACGGACTGTGAGCGGTGCACACGGCGGGGTGTCAGCGTCAGAATGGGGGTATTGCGGCAGTGTTGCCGCAATTGGATTCCGCTGGCCAGCCGTTACTTACGCGTTGTCTTGACTCGGGTACTTATTGTGACCGATGGTTCCGAATGGGGGACATCATGGGCACTGGGATCTAAGGTAAGCAGCCATTCCAACTCAGCGGGAGTGAGCCATGGATTCTGCCTCGACCAGCCCGCCGCAACTCGAGGACGATTTCGACGAGGAGCCACCGGACGACGGTGGTCAAGACGGCGGCAATCAGGGTGCACCGACCCCACCGATCGATCTTGGGGCCTGGCAGTACGCCGAGGAGCCGACACCGCCGAAGGTGCCGTTTGTGGTGCCTCGGGACGTCGTCACCCGGATGCTCTGCTCGACGGTGCATCTGAAGGGTGCCTTCGCCGACCACGTCCTGGACAACCTGGTCGACCCGACGCACCGGGCGATGGCGCCGAACTGGAACATCGACACCCCGACCCTGGTCCGGCACGCCCAGCAGGCCCGCGACCGCCGGATGCAGCGCGACACCCAGTTGCTGTGGGTGTTCCTCTTCCTGGTGGTGAGCGAGATCGTGGCGCTGGGGTTGTTCGCCACCGGCCGGGTCTCGATCGGCCTGTTCGCCCTGCTGGCCCTTTCCGTCTGGGTGGCTGCCTACTGCGCCTCCTTCGCCACGGTCTGGGCGCACTACTCCCTGATCCATCAGTCCTCCATCGCGGCCATCGGGATCAAGGGCGCCGACCTCAAGGCGGAAGAACCGGCGCCGCTCGATCCGGAGATCGAGGAGGCGCTGGCCGCCGCTGACCAGGCCAACGCGATCCTCTTCTCCGGACCCTCGCCCTTCATCGGGTCCGGCGAACTGCTCGACCGCTGGACGGTCACGGTGGATGTCAGCACCGGTACCAAGCGTGCGGACGGCACCCGCGAGGTGCCCGAGCGGTTCGGCAACGCGGAACTGCACGAGGCCCTCGCCGCGGCGATCCCGAAGGCGATCGGTCCCGACCCGGTGGTGGGCGACCGGCTCTACGTCGTCGGTGGCCACGCGATCGCGGTCGGCGGATTGTTCCGCTCCGGCCCGGTGCCGGAGGAGGGCGAGGCGCTAGTCCGGTTCCGGCGCCCGGTTCCGTCCGTGCCGGAGAACGTGATCAAGGGCTTCATGGACAAGCCGCATCAGTCGGCCCGGCCGTACACCTTCTTCGAGCTGACCGCCTGGGACGGTCAGGTCGTCGTCACGCTGTTCGTCCGGGTGCTGGTCACCTACCCGACGCTGTTCGTCGAGATGGCGGTCTGTGCGCTGCGGCCGCCGCAGGGCCGCTACGGCGAGGTCGGCACGATTCGGCTCGGTCCCGGTGTCCACCGCTGGCCGATCTTCCGCTCGGTGCTGCCGATCACGACGCGGCTGATGCTGACCAGCCCGGTGCGCGAGTTCCGACTGCTGCGCAGCCAGCGCTCTTACCGGCTCGCGCTCAAGGATCTGGAGCTGACCCTCAAGGAGCGCTTCGACGTCAACTTCTCGGCCGGGCACAGCCTGCGTGAGGAGGTCGCCCGCGGCGACAACCCGCTGCACTTCGGCTTCGTCGATGAGGAGATGTTCTACCGGATGTTCAACCAGGCCTCGATGGACTGCCTGCGCACGTGGCTGACCGATCGCAAGGTCGACGTCACGGACTTCGATCGGCAGCAGATCAAGATCACCGAGAAGCGGATGACCAACGCCCGGGACATCTACGGCATCGACAACTGACCGGCTTGTGCTTGGCGGGCGCATGGGCATTCGGTGCAGACTGAGGTCGCGGCTGTCTCGACGAAAGTAATCCTCTGATGCTGAACCACAGTCCTGACCAGTTCGACCCCGAGAAAACGGGATCGAGACTGCTTGATCAGGTGCTGTCCGAGAAGGCCCTGGATGTGACCGGGTCTCTGGTGGTGGTGCTTGACCCCTCCGGTCGGGTGGTGCGCTGGAATCCCGCCTGCGAGTTGGTCGCCGGCCACACGTTGGGCGAGGTGAATGCCGCGCCGGATCTGCTGAGGTTGCTGCTGCCCGAAGAAGACCCCTTGGACTCGGACCAACAGTTGATGGCCGACCTGCTGGCCGGGCGGGTGCCCAAGGCCACGTACGTCAACCGCTGGCGGACGCCAACCGGAGGGGCACGAACGATCGCGTGGTCGATCGAGGTGATCTCCGTCGAGGGCGCCCGACACGTGGTCGCGGCCGGGATCGACGTCAGCGACGCCCAGCTGGCCGAGGGAGCGCTGCGGGCCAGTGAGGAGCGGTTCCGGCTGCTCGCGGAGGCTGCCTCCGACGTGATCTACGTGTGCCAGCTCGCCCCGGAGTGGGCCTTGGACTTTGTCAGTCCGTCCGTCGAGGCGTTGACCGGCTACCGCCCCGAAGAGCTGTACCAGGAGCACGCGGCCCGGCTGATCCATCCGGAGGATCGGCCGCTGCTGCAGCGGGCGAGCGCCGATCCCGAACTCCTGCTGGAGGCCGCCCGGCTGCGTCTGGTGCACCGTGATGGCACCGTCCGATGGGTCGAGCACCACAGCGCCTTCAGCCGTGACGACACCGGCACGGCGACCGGACTGGTCGGGACGATGCGCGACGTGACCGACGTCGTTCGGGTCGAAGCCGTGGCTGCCGACCAGTCCCAGGTACTCGACCTGATCGTCCGCGGCGACCCACTGCCGGACACCTTGGCCAGGTTGTTGGTCCTGCTGCAGGCCCACCTGCCCGGCACGATCGCCACCATCACGGTGAGCGACGAGACCGGCGCGGCCCGAGTCGTCGCCGCTCCGTCGGTGCCGGCCAGCATCGGGAGCCTGCTCACCGGAGGCGACCGAAGGGCGGCGGCCGGACCCATCTCGGCTACCGAGCTGGCCTGTTCCGACGAGTTGTTGATCTACGCCTCGCCGCTGTCGTCGGCCACTCTCGCGGCCGCGGCGACGCAGGGGCTGAGCCGGTCCTGGCAGATGCTGCTGACCGCCGACGGCAGCACGCGGCTCGGAGTTCTGCAGATCTGCGCCGGCCACCCGTTGGTCGACCCGAGCCAGCGAGAAACCCTGCGATCCTTCGCTCACCTCGCGGCCGTCGCCATCGCGCGGGACCCAGCGAGCCGCGCACCGAGCCGCCAGGCGTTCCGCAACTCGGTGACGGGACTGCCGGACCGGGTCACCGTGCAGCACAAGCTGGAGTCGGCGCTGCAATCCGGCAGTGGGCCGGAGCGGATATTCGTGTTGTTCTGCGATCTCGACCGGTTCAAGCTGATCAACGACTCGCTCGGGCACGCCGCCGGGGACGTCCTGTTGAGAGCGGTCGCCGACCGGCTCCGGCGGCTGGCCCGTCCGCACGACATCGTCGGGCATGCCGGTGGCGACGAGTTCGTCATCGCCTGCCTCGACGACGGCGACGTCACCGGCACGCTGCTCGCCCAGCGGGTCCTGAGCGCTTTTGAGGCGCCCTTCCAGGTCGGTGAGCGACTGGTCTACGCACCGATGAGCATCGGCGTCGCGGTCGCCGAACCCGCTGCCGACGCCGCGACCGCCGCGGACGTGGCCGAGAGGCTGATCGGCGATGCCGACGCGGCGATGTACCGGGCCAAGCAGCGGGGCGGGCGGCGGGCCGAGACCTTCGACTCGGCCATGCAGGATCGGGCCCGCCGACGCTGGGAGCTGGAGACGGCTTTGCACGGCGCGCTCGAACGCGCCGAGTTCGAGGTCTACTACCAGCCGCAGGTCGACCTCGGCAACGGCCGAATCGTGGCCGAGGAGGCGCTGCTGCGCTGGCGGCCGACCGGTCGAAGCGTCGCCCCCGAGGAGTTCATCCCGCTTGCCGAAGAGACCGGCCTGATCGTTGAGCTCGGCGCCTGGGTGCTGCATCAGGCCTGCGCCTACGCCGTGACCGGCTCGGACGAGCTCACCGTCGCGGTCAACCTCTCCGCCCGGCAGCTCACGCACCCCCGGTTGATTCACGACGTCACCTCGGCGCTGGCCGCCAGTGGTCTGCCCGGCCGCCGGCTGTGCCTGGAGATCACCGAGACCGTGCTGATGGAAGAGGCTCCGACGCTGCTGAGCACGCTGTACAGCCTGCGCGACCTCGGAGTGGAATTCGCCATCGACGATTTCGGCACCGGCTACTCCAGTCTCGTTTACCTGAAACGGCTTCCGGTCAGCATCCTGAAGATCGACCAGCGGTTCGTCGGGGAGCTGCCGGACAGTGCCGAGGACGACGCGATCGTCGCCTCGATCATCCGGCTGGCCGGTGCGCTTGGACTCGGCGTGATCGCCGAAGGCGTCGAGACCTCGGCCCAGCGGCAGCGGCTCGCCGACCTCGGCTGCCAGCAGGCTCAGGGTTACCTGTTCGGCCGCCCGGCCCCCGCCCGCAGTCTTTGAGCCCGCGGCAGGTCAGGGGCGGCGACGGCCGATCCAGGTGTAGCGGTGCTCGGGACGGCCGGTGCTGCCGTAGCGCAAGGTCATCGCCGCGCGTCCCTCGTCGGCCAGGGCCGCGAGATAGCGCTGCGCGGTGGCCCGGGAGATGCCCAGCTGCTCGGCGATCCCGGCGGCCGTGACCGGATCGTCGGCCCCGCGTAGTTGTTCGGCGACCAGTCGCGCGGTCACCGGTGACTGTCCCTTCGGCGTCGGCGGGCGGTCGGCCTGGTGCAGGGCGGCCAGCGCCCGGTCCACGCCGTGCTGGCCGAGGTCGGCGGCACCGCTCGGAAGTGCCTGCCGGTAGCGCGCATACGCGGTGAGCCTGGCCGCCAGCAGGCTGGAGGAGAACGGCTTGACGATGTAGTTCAGCGCGCCGGCCGCGAACGCTGCGCGCACGGTCGAGGACGACCCGTCGGCGGTCACCACCATGACGTCGCAGCTCAGCTCCGCTGCCACCGAAATGCCCTGGCGGTCGGGCAGGTAGTTGTCCAGCAGCACCAGGTCCGGATGCAGTCGGTCGGCCAGCTCGAGCGCGTCGGCTGCGGTTCGGGCGGTGCCGGCGACGGCGAACCCCGGGACGGCGGCGACGAACCGGGAATGCAGCTCGGCGACCCGGAAGTCGTCGTCCACCACCAGGACGCTGAACGTCGGCACGGTCACGTCGTTGCGCCGACCGGTGGGCGCAGCACCTGCGGCAGCCGCGCGACGAACACGGTCAGCGCGCCGTCCCCGCCCGGGTGAGTGATCTCGACTGTGCCACCGAGACTCTCGGCGGTGCTGCGGACGATGCTCAGCCCGAGCCCCCGTTCCGGGCCATGGCTGGAGACGCCGTCGCTGAAGATCCCGGCCAACCGGTTGGGCGGAATCCCGTTACCGGTGTTGGCCACCGAGATCACCAGGCCATCGCCGTCGGCGAGCAGGTCGACCTCCACCCGGGCCGGCCGGACCACCGCCTCGTGCGCGGCCTCCAGGGCGTTGTTCACCAGGTTGCCCAGCACCGTGATCACCTCCACCGGGGCGGCCAGCTTGCGCGGCACCCAGCTGTCGTCGGCGAGCACCAGCTCCACCCCGAGCTCGGCCGCCTCGGCGATCTTCCCGGCCAGGTAGGCGCGGATGGTGGCCGGCGCGATCGCGTCGCTGTCATCGGCGACCAGCACGTCCGGGGCACCGAGCAGCGCGTCGACGTACTCGGCCGCATCGGCGGCGGCCTCGGCGGCGGCGCCCGGCGCTCGGTCGGGTCCGCCGCAGTGCAGCAACCCGTGCACGGTGTGCAGCCGGTTGGCGAACTCGTGCCGTTGCGCCCGTAGCGCCTGGGTCATCAGCCGGACGGCGTCCAGCTCGTGGGTCAGGTTCTCCACCTCGGTCCGATCGAAAACCGTGATCACCGAGCCGAGCGGCCGGGCGGCATGCTGCACCGCCCGGTGCGTCACCACCAGGACCCGCTCGCCGACCACGGCCACCGACGTCACGCCGGTCCGATCGTCCAGGGCCCGGCGCAGCGGCACCGGCAGGTCCGCCTCGAGCAGCCGGTCACCGCGCTCCAGCGGCAGCCCGAGCAGCCGCAGCGCCTCGCTGTTCGCCATCGTCACCACCCCGGCGTCGTCCAGCGCGATCACCCCGTCGGAGACGCCGAACAGCACGGCCTCGCGCTCGCGGACCAGCTCGGCCAGGTCCGACGGTTCCAGGCCGAAGGTGCGCCGTTTCAACAGCCGGGTCAGCAGCCAGGTGGCGCCGACGCCGAGCAGCAATGCGCCGCCGAGGAACAACCCGGTGGTGCGCAGCAGGCCGACCAGGGCCGCGGAGATGTCACTGGCGTCGAAGCCGACGCTGACCTCCCCGACGATGGTCCCGTCCGCCTGCCGCAGCGGGACCTTGCCACGCGCCGACAGCCCGAGCGTGCCACGTTCGATGTTGGACACCTCGCGACCGGCCAGCACCTCGTCCGGGCTGGTGCTGACCACCTTGCCGATCTCGTCCGGGTTCGGGTGCGCGAGCCGGATCCCGGCGTCGTCGGTGATCACCACGAACAGCGCACCGGTGGCCCGCTGCACGGCCAGCGCCCGGCGCTGCACTGCGGGTTGGTCGCGGGCGACAACGGCATCCGCGAGGCCGGGTTGGGTGCTCAGGGTGCGGGCCACGTCCAGTGCTCGCTGCTGGAAACGCTGCTCCAGGCTGCGGTCGAGCTGCCAGGCCTCCAGGGCGAAGCCCAGCCCGACCACGGCGAGCAGCACCCCCACCTGCAGCAGCAGCATCTGCCGGGTGAAGGGCAGCGCGCGTCGGCCCGGACGACCCGGCGCGCGGGTCGTCGTCCGGGCCGTCAGCTGTGACGGGTGCTGCGCTGCAACCACATCCGCACTGTACGACAGCGATTGAGCGAAACGCGCAAAAGTCACGCTAAGCGCAGATCCCGGGTAATCGTCACAAGGGGTGACGTCATGCAACTGCCTGCTTAGTGTCCAGCCCACTGATTGGTCACTGACGGACACTCGAAGGCGAGACGAGCATGACTCATCTAGTGGAACTGAGGAACGCGACCAAGCGGTTCCCGAACGGCAAGGGCGGCATCCACACCGCCATCCGGGACGTCGATCTGACCGTCGAGCCCGGGGAATTCGTCGCCGTCGTCGGCCCGACCGGCTGTGGCAAGTCCACCACGCTGTCGCTGATCTCCGGCCTGCAGCCGGCCTCCCGGGGCACGGTTGAGGTGAACGGCCGAGCGGTGGACGGAATCCCGGACGGCGTCGGCTACATGTTCCAGTCCGACGCGATGCTGCCCTGGCGCAGCGTGCTGGCGAACGTCGCAGCCGGCCCGCTGTGGCGCGGCGAGAACAAGGCCGCCGCACACGACCGGGCCCGGGACTGGATCGCCCGGGTCGGCCTGGAGGGCTTTGAGGGCTACTACATGCACCAGCTCTCCGGCGGTATGCGCAAACGCGTCGCGCTGGCCCAGACGCTGGTCAACGAGCCGTCGATCCTGCTGATGGACGAGCCGTTCTCGGCACTCGACGTGCAGACCCGGGCGCTGATGCAGCAGGAGTTGCTGCGGCTGTGGGCCGGCAGCAACGCCGCCGTGGTCTTCGTCACCCACGACCTGGAGGAGGCCATCGTGCTGGCCGACCGAGTGATCGTGATGACGGCGTCCCCGGCCCGGATCAAGGCCGGTTTCCCGGTCGCTCTGGCCCGCCCTCGCGATGTCGAGGAGCTGCGAACCACCGCCGAGTTCGTCGACATCTACCGGGAGATCTGGCGTGCCCTCTCGGCCGAGGTTGACGTTTCCCGAAAGACCGCCCGGAAGGAGCCGAACCGTGTCGCTTGATTCCGTGTCCGCCGCTGTTCTCACCGACGAGCAGGTTGCCGCCGATGACGGCAACGATCTCAGCGCCGTCCGCGCGGCCCGCCGCCGTCACCGCGGCCTGGTCTGGGCGCTGCGGGTGATCGTCCTGGTGGTCGCGTTCGGCACCTGGGAACTGCTGGCCACGTACGTGATCGACCCGTTCTACTACTCCAAGCCGAGCCTGATCGCCGACCGGCTCTGGGGCTGGTTCACCGTCGGCACCTCAAAGGGCTCGATCTGGTCGAACATCAGCGTCACCCTGCAGGAGGCGGTCTACGGGTTCATCCTGGGTGCCGTCCTCGGCGTGGTGCTGGGGATCCTGTTCGGCCGGGCCCGGCTGCTGGCCGAGGTGCTCTCGCCGTTCGTCCAGGCGCTGAATGCCGTCCCGCGGATCGTGCTCGCGGCGCTGTTCATCATCTGGTTCGGTCTCGGCATCCAGTCAAAGATCGCCACTGCCCTGGTACTGGTGTTCTTTCCGGTCTTCTTCAACGCCTTTCAGGGTGCTCGCGAGGTGGACCGCAACTTCGTCGACAACGCCCGAATCCTCGGTGCCAGCCGCATGCAGATCCTCTGGTCGATCGTGGTGCCCAGTGCCACCTCGTGGATCCTGGCGTCCCTGCACACCGCCTTCGGGTTCGCCCTGATCGGTGCCATCGTCGGTGAGTACGCCGGTGCCTCGAAGGGGATCGGCGTGCTGATCTCCACTGCCCAGGGAACGTTCGACTCCGCCGGCATCTACGCCGCAATGATCCTGTCCACCGTCCTGGCGCTGCTGGCCGAGGTGATCCTCGGCGGTGCCGAGCGTCGGCTGCTGCGCTGGCGTCCACCGTCCCCGGCCACCGCTGCCGCCGGCATCTGACTTCCTCTTCCAAGGAGACCCGCTCATGTCCCGACGTTCCCGCACCACCGCTGCCGCAGCCTGTTTCGCGCTCGTGGCTGCCATCCCACTGGCCGGTTGCCGCACCCAGTCCTCGGCGTCGTCCGAGAAGAATCCCACCGAAGTGTCCATCATGGTCGGCGGACTGGACAAGGTGATCTACCTGCCCGCCGAACTCACCGAACGGTTGGGCTATTTCAAGGAGCAGGGCCTGACCGTGAAGCTGGAGTCCCAGCCATCCGGCGCAAGTGCCGAAACCGCCCTGGTCGCAGGACAAGTGGACGGAGTTGTCGGATTCTACGACCACACCATCGACCTGCAGACCAAGGGCAAGTGCATCCGCTCGGTCGTCCAGTTCGCGAATGTGCCCGGCGAGGTGGAGATCGTCGGCAAGGGCAAGGCGATCAAATCCACCGCCGATCTCAAGGGCAAGAAGCTCGGCATCACCAGCCCGGGTTCGTCCACCGACTTCCTCACCCAGTACCTGGCGGGCAAGGCCGGGGCGGGCACCGACGAGTACACCACGGTCACGGCCGGGGCAGGCGCCACCTTCATTGCCGCGCTGCAGAACGGCGGGATCGATGCCGGAATGACAACGGACCCGACCGCTCAGCAGATCAAGGAAAAGGGTCTGGGGACAGTGCTTCTCGACATGCGCACCGAGGAGGGCACCAAGGCGGCACTGGGCGGGATGTACCCGGCGAGCTCGATCTATATGGACTGCTCGTACGTCGAGGCCAACCCCGGCACCGTGCAGAAGCTGGCGAATGCCTTCGTGAAGACGCTCGGCTACATCAATGACCACAGCGGGGCGGAGATCGCTGCCAAGATGCCGGCCGACTATGCCAGTGGCAGTGGGGGAGTGACCAGTTACGCGGCGGCGATCGACTCCAGCAAGGGGATGTTCAACCGGACCGGCGTGATGGACGCCGAGGGCGCGAAGAACGTGCTGACCGTGCTCAGCCAGTTCAACCCCAACGTCAAGGGCAAGGCCGACACCGTGGACCTGGCCAAGACCTACAGCACCGATTTCGCCACCAACGCGGCCGTCGGCTGACCGGTGAGTCGTGGTTGACGACCTGCGAGTTCGGTGATCTAACATGTCGCGCACATGTCTGATAGATGGACGGGAGGTGTACGGCGATGGCGAAGAAGAAGGATAAAAAGGGCAAGGACAAAAAGAAGAAGGGCGGCAAGAAGAAGTAGCCGCTGCCTCGTGGTCCGCTCCGCCTCCCCTTGAGCCTGCTGGCTGAAGGTCGTTGCGGGGCGGACCACGACACGTATCAGTCGGTTGACGCCTTCGGTTCCGGCTCGAGGCGGGCCAGCTCTTCGGGGGAGAGGCGGAGTGCTCCGGCGGCGACGTTCTCGACGAGATGATCCGGATTCCCGGTGCCCGGGATGGCCAACACGTGCGGCCCCTGCTGCAGCGACCACGCCAGCCTGACCTGCGCGGTTGTCGCTTCGTGGGCCTGGGCGACGGCCAGGATCCCGGCACTGGCGGTGCCGCTGGCGCCGGTCTCGCCGCCCAGCCCGGCAATCGCGAAGAAGGGCACAAACGCGATCCCCTGCTCGCCGCAGGTTCGCAGCAGCGCATCGGTGCCCGGGGGCCGGGTGTCGAGGCCGTACCGGTTCTGGACGCAGACCACCGGCGCGATCGCCTGGGCCTCACTGAGATGCTCGGGGGTGACCCCGGAAAGGCCGAGGTGGCGGATCATCCCGGCCGTGCGCAGATCGGCCAGCGCGCCGAAGAGCTCGCCGATCGGACCGGGCCGCATCACCCGCAGGCTCACCACATCCAGGTGGTCGCGGCCGAGTTGGCGCAGATTCTCCTCGACCTGGCCGCGCAGCTGCTCCGGCGTGGCCGGTGGTAGCCACTGGCCGGACGGGTCGCGTCCGGGCCCGACCTTGGTACCGATGACCAGGTCGTCGGGGTAGGGCGCCAGAGCGGTGTTGATCAGCTCGTTGGCCGAGCGCAGCCGGGAGAAGTAGAAGGCGGCGGTGTCGATGTGGTTGACGCCGAGGTCGCGCGCGCGGCGGAGCACGGTGATGGACTGTTCGCGGTTGCTCGGGGTGCCGAGGTCGAAGGCCGCGCTCCCGGTCAGACGCATCCCGCCGAGTCCGACGCGGTTGACGGTCAGGTCGCCGAGGGTCCAGGTGCCTGCGGCCGCCGCGGTATGCGTTTCTGAGATCACGACGAGAGTCTCGCCGGTCGGCAGGCAGACCACGAAATCCACGACCTCGCAGCACGTTACCGTCGGTTGGAACATGACTACGGCGAGTTGAGGTCACAGCCGGATGGTGGGGTTCACGGCTGGTTCGGGGTCGGGTGTGCGGGATAGGCGTGGACCAGGGCGCTGGTCAGCTTGGGGACCGCCTGGATCAGCGTCGTCTCGGCGTCGTGAGCCAGTTGGTGGGCGGCCTCGAGGCTGGTGGTGGCGTCAATGCTGAGCTCGGCCTCGGCATGCAGGCGGTGCCCGATCCAGCGCATCCGAACCGTGCGGACGCCGAGCACTCCCGGCTGACTGGCCAAGGCGAGCTCGGCGGCCGCCATCAGGTCCGGGTCGACGGCGTCCATCAGGCGGCGGTAGATGTCCCGGGCGGCGGTGCGCAGCACGGCGAGGATGACGACCGTGATCACCAGGCCGATGATCGGGTCGGCCAGCGACCAGCCGGCCGCGACCCCGGCGGCGCCCGCAACAACGGCGAGGGAGGTGTAGCCGTCGGTGCGGGCATGCAGGCCGTCGGCGACCAGGGCGGCGGAACCGATCCGGCGTCCGACCCGAATCCGGTACACCGCCACCAGTTCGTTGCCCGCGAACCCGAGCAGTCCGGCCACGGCAACCCAGCCGAGGTGCGTCACCGAGCGCGGGTGCAGCAGTCGGTCGATCGCCTCCCAGCCGGCCACCACGGCGGACAGCGCGATCATCGCGACCACGAACAGCCCGGCCAGGTCCTCGGCCCGACCGAAGCCGTAGGTGTAGCGGCGGGTGGCCGGGCGGCGACCGAGCACAAACGCGATCCACAGCGGAATCGCGGTCAATGCGTCCGAGAGGTTGTGCACGGTGTCGGCCAGCAGGGCGACGGACCCGGAGACCAGGACGACGACGAGCTGCAGCACGGCGGTCACCGCCAGCGCCACCAGGCTCAGCTTGACCGCACGGATGCCGTCGTTGCTGCTGGTCAGCGCGTCGTCGATGGAGTCGGCGGCGTCGTGGCTGTGCGGCGCGAAGATCCCGGTCAGGAGGCCGCGCAGCCCGCCAGGCCCGGGCCCGTGCCCGTGACCATGCCCATGCCCATGCCCATGGGCATGGTCGTCCCCGGGACCGCGGTTCTGGCCCGGCCCCCCATGGCTGTGCTGGGCATCCTGGTGGCGGGTGTTCACGGGGTCGGGCCTTCCTGCGCGACAGCCGGGTCGGAGGGCGGATCGGCGGGCCGGTCGTCACGGTGGTGACCGGGGACGCCGGGTCCGGCGTGCTCGGCGTTGTAGACGGCGTCGGTGATCAGCCGGGCGACATGGTCGTTGTCCAGCCGGTAGAAGATCGTCGTCCCCTCCCGGCGCGGGCGCACCAGCCGGGCCATCCGCAGCTTCGCCAGATGCTGGGAGGTCGACGCCGGGGCCTTACCGGCCCGTCCGGCCAGTTCGCTGACCGACAGTTCACCGTCGATCAGTGCCCAGAGGATCTGCACCCGGGTGGCGTCGGCGAGCATCCGGAAGACCTCGACCGCCAGGTCCACCTGGTCGTCCGGAAGCGGTCCGCTGGGAGCATCGCTATCTGCATGCATAAGCGGATAGTAGACCTTGAGCGACGTGCACCCCTGTACTGACGCGTAGGTAAGTGATCGAGTGTGCTTGTCCTGCGGCTCCGCGAGGCGGGCAACTGGTGGGGTCGGAGCCACCCGAGCAGGGGACGGGTGGCTCTCCACCGTATTCAACTGGTAACTGAGAGCGCCGAGTCCTGTGACAGACGGCCCGGACTGCGACAAACTGTCGGCTATGTTCCGTACTTCCTCCCGAGCCAGTGTGGGCTCGTCGTGAGTGATACGCCGGTGCCGCGACCCCGCAGCAGCGCCGTTTCCGTGTCGGGACCTCCGTATGCGCTGGTCAGCGTGTTCGGGCAGCGCCGGTTGCTGGTACTCGACCACGAGATCACGATCGGCCGGGGCCGCAGCTGTGATCTGCGGATCGCCGACAACCCGATGGACGATCACGTGTCCCGGCTCGCGGCGACGTTGCGGGCGCTGGAAGATTGTGTGCTGATTCGTAACGAGTCGGCCTCAAAGCAGATCGCCTTGCGTCCGCTGGTCGGCACCGAGCGGCTGATCGGCCCGCGCGAGGCGACGACGTCACTCCCGCATCCGCAGTTCTCGGTCGTGGTGACCGGCAGGTTCGGGACCGAGTACACCGTGCACGTCGACGTCCGAGGCCTCGCGCCCGGTCCAACCCGGCCGGGCCCGGATGCGAAGGGGCCGACCACCGTCAGTTCTCCGGCGATCAGCCTCACCCCGGCCCAGCGCCGACTGCTGGCCGCGCTCTGCGAACCGCTGCTCACCCGGGCCGGCCCGCACGCCTCACCCGCGACCTATCGGCAGATCGGCCAGCGGGTGGGGTTGCGGCCCGGCTATGTCCGCAATGTGCTGAAGCAGTTGCGCGAGCAACTGGCCGGCCAGGGCGTCGCGGCGATGGTCGCGTTCCGAATCGACCAGGTACACGAGGACTTCCGGCTGCCGCTGGCGATGTGGGCGTTGCACAGCGGCACCATCACCGTCGCCGATCTATCGGGACTCAACGATGCTCAATGACGATGTCCACTCCTGAACCGGGCGAACCGGGTGAGCCGGACGCCGAGAACCGGCGTGACACTGCCCTGATCCGCGATCTCGCCGATGACGCCATCACGGTCGACGGCGGCGAACCGGATCCGGCAGAGGACGCGCCCGCCGAGGGTGCGGGTCGGCGCCTGGTCGACTCCGAGCACCGGGCGCAGATGGCCACCGGGTCCGAGCCGAACGGTTGGTTCGTCGGCCCGCACCCCGACCCGGACCGCTTCGAGTTGCTCGGATCGGGGCTGGCCGGGGGAGAGGGCAACACCTGGCGTGGCCGGTACCGGGGCGCCTTGGCCGCACCGCTGACCCTCGCGGTGAAGGAACTGCGCCGGCCCCCGCACGCGTCGCCGCAGTGGCCGACCCCGGCCGATCTGCGCCGCTGGAACGACCAGCGTGCGCTGCTGCAGTACATGCGGATCGACCACCTGGTCACCGTCATCGACATCTTCGTCGGGCCCGCGCCGCACCTGCCCGGCTCGGCCCGGGGACCGTCGCCGGACACCCCCTACGTGGTGATGGAATGGGTGCCCGGCCCGACCTTGGCCGACGAGTTCAGCGGCGCTCCGGCCTCCTCGTCCACCCTGGACGAGCGGCTGGCGCACGTTCAGCACGTCGCCGAGGCGCTGCACTCGCTGCACTCGCAGACCGCCTCGGCCGGGAACCCGACCCTGCACCGTGACGTCAAGCCGACCAACTGCATCCTCGACCCGCGCCGCGGCGTCGTCCTGGTAGATGTCGGGACGATGCGTCGGATGGACGACGGATATGACCACGACGGGTTCCACACCCCCGCGTACACCGCCCCCGAGGTGCTGGCGAACCCCCGGGCGCCCCGATCGGCCGCGTCCGACCTGTACTCGCTCGGCGCCCTCGCCTACTTCTGCGTGGTGGGCGCGGATCCGCCGGTGCCGGACCAGCCCGGGGCCGGGGAGCAGGTCCACACCCGGTTGGTCGCCGCGGCCCGGTCGGCGCAGGTCGCCGATGTCACCGGGTTCGTTGATCATCTGCGGCTGATGCTTGATCCGTTGCCGCATCAGCGACCTTCGGATGCGATGTCCTGGTCGCGGCGGTTGCGTTCGCTCGCCGCGCTGCGCGGTCGTCGTCCCTCGATGCTGAGTTCGCGCCGGGCCCGGGTCCTCACCGGGTCGGGGGTTGTCGCCGCCGCGGTGGCCGTCGGCGCGTTCTGCGCCGTCTGGCTGATCCAGGAGCGGGACAACACCGGACAGACCGCCGCCGTAGGTCTGCCTGGCGGCAACGCCCGAACCGGGCCGTCGGTTGCTCCTTCCGTGACGTTCAGTCCACCGCCGGCCGATGGCGGGCCGGGACCTGGACGCGGGGCCACCGGGCCGCTGCCGTCCGCGACTCCGGCCGGTCCCGATGGCCTGGTGAAGAGCACGATCGCGGCGATCACCGCCCCGCAGAGCGGTCGCCCGGCGCCACTCTGCACGCTCGTCACAGGGACGTCGAAATTACCTGCCGGACAGACGCTTCTGACTGCGGTGGAGAACCTGGAGTTCGGCGACCAGGTGCGGCACCTGCAGCCGATCCGCGGGTGGGAGCAGCCCGCGGCGCTGAATCGCTGGGAGGGCGTGCAATTCATCGGCCTGCCCCACGACGTGGTGGGCACCAGGTTCCGGATCGAGGTGATCATGGCTCCGCTGGCGGCGCTGAAGCAGCAGATCATTGCCGCCGGCGGCGAGCACGGGCCCTGGCGTGCGCAGATCCCGCCGAACAGCACGGTTGTTGCGAGCGTCTACGTCACCCGAGGCAGCGGCGGCACCGATGATCCCCGCAGCTGTGGCCGACCGTGAGCTTGCTACCAACTTAAGGTAATCGCACGGTTGCCCTATGTGACCAGTATGCTCAGTGGATCTGGGTGACGCCGCGCACGGGGGAACGAAACGAGTGTCTTGATGGATGAATCTTCTGGTTGTTCGCTAAAGGACTACGTCGACAGGCTTTTCAAAGAGCAGCAGGTGAAGGGGGACTTGGCGGCGGCACACTGTGCCGACCTGCTGGCAGCCGAGCAGCGCGCGGTCGAGGCGGCGCTGGGGCAAATAGACCATCGCATCGAGGCGACGAAGATCCTCGTGTCGGAGCGGGTCGATGCGGTCCGCCGGGAAGCAACCGTCCTGCTGGCCGCGTCCGAGAAAGCGATCTCCAAGAGCGAGGGAGCCTCCGAACGGCGCTTCGATTCCGTCAACGAGTTCCGTAAGCAATTGTCGGATCAGGCGATCCACTTCATGCCACGCGAGGTCGCGGAGTCGAAAATCGACGACCTCCGGCGGAATGCGGATACCCGGATGGATGAACTGCGAGCCCAGATGGCAGACCTGCAGCGCCGCATCGATCAGTCAGCGGGCGAGAGCGCCGGCTCGGCCAGGTCGATCAGTTACATGCTGGCCGGTGTCGGCAGTCTGCTGGCACTTGTCGCCTTTGCTGCCCAGTTCTGGCTCCAGGGATAACGACAGCGATCGCAGCGCGGCGGTCAGGTGGCGTCGTTGAGGACGGCCTGCGCGACGTCGCGCAGTTTCTGGTGGGAGCGCGAGGAGAGGTCTTTGAGGATGGTGAAGGCCTCGTCGGCGGTGCAGCGCCGGTCCCGCATGAGAATGCCCTTGGCTTGCTCGATCCCGGCGCGCGAGGCCATCGCCTGACGCAACTGGGCGACCTCGTCGACGGCGGCCGCGTGGGTCGCGGCGTTGAGCAGGGCGATGGTGGCGTATCCGGTGAAGGTGGTGGCGATCTCGTGCGCGGCCTGAGGGAAAGGTCCGGTGGGGCCGGTGCCGTAGATGTTCATTGCCCCGGTCGGGCCTTGAGCGGTGGCCATCCCGATCGACAGGGTGTGGCTGATGCCATGCCGGTGGGCCTGGCGGCCGAAATCGGGGTAGGTGGTGGTGTGGGCGGTGTCCTCGACGGTGATCACTCGGCCGGTCAGGGCGGCGTCCATGCAGGGTCCGAACCCGTCCTGGTACTGCCGTTCGTCCAGATCGGCAGCCAGGTTGCCGGTGAAGACGACGGTGCGGGCCTGGCCGCGCTCGATCAGGGTGATCGACACCTCGTCGGCGCCGGGGACGACCTGGGCCGCGAGTTCGGCGATCCGGGTCAGCACCGCGCTCAAAGACTGGTCTCCCAGGACGATTCTGGCCAACTCGAAATAGGCCGGCACGGGATTCAGGTACGAGGTGGCGTTGTCGCGGTCGAAGGTGGGATCGGTCATGGCCTGCTCCGGTGTTCGGCACGCATGATCGCCCTGAGCTGAGGGCCGTCATCGATCGGCTCACACGCGCTGACGACATCCCCGGCCGTGGGCGTCCACGGCCGATAGGAGCTGCGCAGGTCGGCGAGCCGACCCGAAACCGATGATCATACGAACATCGCCGAAGCGTCACCGAACCGATGACCGCAGGCCCTCAGCCTACGCCCCGGCGGTCTGTGCGCGCAGAAACCGGAAGATCGTGAAAATTGCCAGGAATCGCCGTAAATCGGCCAAATTGCGGGCCAGGCGGGTGCCGGTCTTTGTTGATCACCGTGGCAAGGCGGGACGGACCTGGGCTGCGGCCTCGGATCGGCGACGAGCGCCGAGCTTGGCGAGGATGTTGTGGACGTGGTTCTTCACGGTGCTGACCTCGATGTAGAGGCGACCGGCGATCTCCTTGTTGGACAGGCCGTCGTCGATCAGCTGCAGAATCTGACGTTCGCGGGCGGTGAGCCGGGTGAGGTCCTGCCGGTCGTGCCGTTGCGGGCCGGTTGCGCCTACCCGGCGCAGCAGGGCTGCAGTCACCCGCGGAGAACAGACGGCATCACCGCGGGCCACGGCCTGGGTCGTGGCGACGATGTCGTCCAGCGATCCGTCCCGGGCCACGAAGCCGGCGACCCCCGCCGCGGCGCACATCACGATCGCCTCGTCGTCCTCGGGCGCGGCCAGGGCGACCAACCCCACGGCCGGGTACACCTTGGCAAGCAGCTGGATGGTGCCCAGGCCGCGCTCGGTCGATGCATCCAGCAGGACGACGTCCGGCCGTACGGCGCCCGCTCCGCCGAGCGCCTCCTCCGGGGTGGCCGCTGCCCGCAGCACGGCAAGATCGGCTATCTCGTCCAGTGCCGCGGCAAGAAGTTCACGGTGTACCCGCACCGGAGCGACGATGGCGACGACGGTAGGGCAGCGCTCGGCGGGGCACTGCGCTGCCGTTGCGTCCAGTGCCTGTGCTCCTGCCAGCGAGGTGATCGCCACGCCGCCGCCCCCTTGCGCCTCGGGAGGTTTCGCCCCCTGTGCCGAAAGTGCGCAGCGACACGGGTGGTCCCTACTTGAGATTCGTTGGTACCGGCCTGATACACCGGGACCGGTCCGGGTGAGGGAACCGGATCCTGTGATCTGGTCACTGGTTTGACGATCGAACCAGTGAAACGACACAACCGGTACCCGGTTACAGCCTCCGAGCAGCACCGAGACGCGGGCGGGGCGTCGGGTCTGGATCCGAGGAACCAGATCCGTGGGCAGCTTGCTCGCGGGACCCGCGGCGATCCGCAGCGGCCGCGATCCGGACCGCCATCTGCATCCTGACCCCGCCGTCCGGCTCATCCGCTCCGGAAGCGGCGCATCTACCGTCGTGGTCGGACCGCTGCGACCAGGGGGTGGGATAGGGGTGACTCAGACCCGCATTCTCGTCGTCGCCCAGCCCTTGTCGCTGCGGGCCGCGGTGCACGATGCCGCGACGGGCGAAGCCGATCTGGAGGTCATCGACGCCCCGGGCGGTGAGGTCGAGGTGCTGCTGCAGGTCGCCGAGGAGGGGGCGGACCTCGTGGTGGTGGCGATGACGGCCCGGGAGCTCCCGACCCTGGCCGAGCGGTTGCTCGACGAGTACCCGCGGCTCAGCGTCCTGGCCATGGATCTCGACCGTGCGGAGGGGCTGCTGTACGGGCTCCAGCCGAGTACCACGTTGATCCGGGATATCCCGGCCGACGGACTGAACACCGTCCTGCGCCGGGCCGCCATTGGCCGGGCTTCATGAGCCGGGCCGACGACGAAAGACGAACGATGACGACGAAACGAGCGAACGGACACTGACATGGCCGATACCGACTACCCCGCACTGCGCGACGCCCTCGACGACCGGTTCTCCCTGTTGACCGATGCCGAGCTGGATTCCGTCTTCGAATCGGCGTTCGGCGAGGACGTGACGCCGGCCGAGTATGAGGAGTTCTTCTCCGGGCTCGGCAAGGCCTTCAGCGGCTTCGCGCAGCAGGCCGCGCCGGTGCTGTCGACCGCGGCTCAGGGCGCGCTGCAGGGCGGGGCGGCGGGGTCCCGGTTCGGCCCGTACGGCGCGCTGATCGGCGCGCTGGCCGGAGGGACCGGGGCGGCGCTGCAGCAGCACGGGACCGGCGGTGCCAAGGATGCCGGCAATGTGATCACCGGCATCGTGGGCACGGCGAGCGCGCTGACGGGGGGTCCTGGCGGTACCGGCGGTCTCGGGGCTGCCGGGGGTGCCGGTGCGGCCGGCGCCGCCAGGGCTCCCGCGACCAACCAGCTTCTGCAACTGCTCGCCCGCCCGGAGACAGCCCAGGCCCTCGCCGCCCTGCTGAGCGGAAAGAACTCGGCCGTGCCGACCGGCCAGACCGGCACCCCGGCACCCGCCAACGCGTACGCCGGCCTGCTCTCGGCCCTGGCTCGGGAGGCCGAGGCCGAGGCGCTGAGCTGGGACGAGGCCGTTGTTGTGCCGGCGTACCTGGTCGGACCGGGCGGCGAGCTGCTGGCCGACCCGAGCGATCCGGACCAGCGTTCGGGCCGCCTGCTGCAACTGCTGGCCACGCCCGCGGGCGAACAGGACGAATCGTTCGACGAGGCGTATGACGACGCCTTCGACGAGTACGAGGAGTTCGAGGACGCCTTCGACGACGCCTTTGATGACGCGTTCGACGAGGCCTATGACGACGCTTTCGACGAATACGTGAGGCGGTGAACCGTGGCCAACCTGGACGTCGCGGAGCTGCTCAAGCAGCAGCTCAGCGGGGGAGCGAGCCTGCGGGACAGCGTCAGTTCGCTGGCGCAGTCCGACCCGCAACTGGCACCCATCGTGGAAATGCTCAACCAGCGCGAGGAACAGCTCCAGCAGGAACTCGATCACGACGAGCAGGCGGACTTGCTCCAGCAGCAGGAGGCCGAGGAGCTGGCCGACCGGCGGCAGCGCGCGACCGCGTTGCGCGAGCAGTTCGCCGGGATCACCGCCGAAGTGGACGGGTTACGAGGAAAGCTCGCTGACCTCGCCGCGGCCCTCGGCGCCTGCCCGGCCTGCTTCGGTGACGACGGTTCCTGCCCCTGGTGCCGGGGCCGCGGCCGTCCCGGATTCATGCCCCCCGACCCTGACGGATTCACCCGTCTGGTTTTGCCCGCGCTGAAGCTGCAGGTCCGGTTGCACGGGCGGCGGTTAACCGAGGTGGCCGACGGTGCCACCCACGAGAGGAGTGCTTCATGAACGGATACTCGGACGACCTGGACTCGTTACTCGACAGCCTGGAGTACGAGGAATACGAGGAGGCGGCGCCCCGCCGCCGAACCAGTGTGCGGACGCCAACCCGGCAGAGCAGTTTTGTCCCCCGGCAAACCACAACGCCGGCCAGCCAGACCCAGGTGCAGAGCGCGGCGAGGAACCTCGACAGCAAGATCGAGACCCTGAGCAGCGCCGTCACCGCCCTGGAGAACCGCACCAACAGCCTGGCGGCCACACAGGACCGGCAGAGCGGACTGATTCGCAAAGAGGTGGTGGACCGGCGCAAGACGGACGACTCCACGCGCTCGGACCTGCAGCAGACCAAGATGCTGGCCCTCCTGCTGCCGCTGCTGACCCAGGAGACGACCGACGCCACCGACGAGAACGGCAACCCGGTGAAGGTCGTGACGCAGTCCAACAACCAGCTCGCGACGTTGCTGCCGCTGCTGCTGCTGATGCCGGGGTACTCCGGCGGCGACAGCAAGGGCGGCTTCGGTGGCGGCGATTCGACCATGCTCCTGCTGCTGGTCCTCCTCCTCGGTCGGAAGTGAGGTGCAGCCATGGCGTTGACGGGAATCGTCATCGGCGGCGGGAATGCGGGAACCGGCACGGTGGGGGTGCCTGACGTCCTCGATCTGCCGCAGGCCGAGGCGGAGGCCAAGCTGCGCGATTTCGGCCTGGTGCCCAAGATTCAGACGATCGAGGCCGACGGCGTCGAGAACACGGTGTTCAGCCAGAACCCGGCGGCGCGGACGATCCGGGCGCGCGGCTCAACGGTGACCCTGCTGATCATCAAAGCGCCGGTGGTGCCGCCCAACCTCGGCCAGCAACTGGAGGATCTGCAGACGTCGGTCGACGATCTGAGCACCGCGGTCGATGGTGTCGGGACCAAAGTGGACGCGGTGAGCGCCAAGATCGACGGTATCGGGACGAAGGTTGACGGCGTCGAGACCGACGACGCCGCCGAGACCCGCTACCGAGCCATCCTCGACAGGATCGACAAGATCGGGAAGTCCGGAGGTGGCGGTCAGCAGGCGACGCCCGCGGCCAAGACACCGGGCGGATCCCGGAGCAGGACCTGAGGGTGATCGCCGATGGATCCCGCACTCCGGGAGCTCGCCCGGCACGGTGAACCCGGCGACGAGGTCGCGGTGCTTCTCCGGCTCCGGCACCCGGATGACCTGCCACGGGCGGCGCGCGTCGTCAGCCGTTTCGGCGACGTCGCGACCGCTCGGGTACGTCGCGGGGCCATCGGCGAGCTCCGCTCCGAGCCCGCCGTGGCCAGCGTCAAGGCGCCACACCTCTACGCCCCCGACCTGGAGCCAGCGCTCGCGGACAGCGCGGAGCCGGCCGAGCCGAACGACCCGAGGCGACCGGCTGACCTGGGGGTGAGCGGGCGGGGCATCGTCGTCGGCTTTGTCGACTGGGGCCTCGACGTCGCGCATCCCGACTTCCGGCACGACGACGGGTCGACCCGGCTGCTGGCACTGTGGGACCAACGCCCGGCCGTCGCCGACGACACAGCCGAGCCGTACGGGTACGGCCGAATCGTCGACGCCACTCGGATCAACGAGGCCCTTGGTGAGCCGGACCCCTACGACGCGCTCGGCTACGACGCTGCGGACTTCGATGCCGGTCCGGGTGCGCACGGCAGCCACACCTGCAGCATCGCCGCAGGCAACGGTCGGGGCGGCGGTCCGGCCGGGATGGCTCCCGACGCCGACCTGGTCTTCGTCAATCTGGGCCGTCAGAAGGACATCGGTGACGTCCCGCTCGGGGATTCCGTCGAACTGCTCGAGGCACTGGACTTCGTCCTCCGAATCGCCGGAAATCGGCCGTGTGTCATCAATTTGAGCCTCGGCCGGCATGCCGGCGAGCACACCGGCCACACCCTGGTGGAGCTGGCGATGGACCAGCTCGTGTCCGCCGTCCCGGGTCGAGCCGTGGTGCTCAGCTGCGGCAACTACTACCAGCGCCGCACACACGCGACCTGGCGGCTGCGCCCGGGCGGCGTCCGACGTTTCCACCTCGAGGTCGACCCGCGCGATCGCACCACGAACCAGGTGGATCTCTGGTACCCGGGGCGCGACCGGCTGCTGGTCGAGCTGACCCCGGCCGGCGGCGCGACCACCTCCGTGCCGTTGGGAGACCGCAGCGCCGTCACCGTGGACGGCCGCGACCTGGCCCGCATCTACCACCGCGCCCACGACCCCAACAACGGCGACAACCAGGTCAGCATCTTCATCGACCCGGACGCCGCCGTCACCGGTTGGGATGTCGCCCTGATCGGGCAGGACATCGTGGACGGACGGGTGCACGCCTGGATCGAGCGGGACACCGGCTGCAGGGACTGCCAGGCCCGATTCGGCGAGAAGCAGGCGAACCCGCGAACCACCCTCGGGACCATCGCCAACGGCTACCGCACGATCGCCGTCGGCGCCTATGACGCACATCGGGACGAGCGCCCGCTCGGCTGGTTCAGCAGCTCCGGGCCCACCCGGGACGGACGGCAGCGCCCCGACCTGGTGGCGCCCGGGGTGATGGTGCTGGGTGCGCGCTCCCGGTCGGCCGACGGCCGCCACGGTGACTACGTGCGGATGTCCGGCACCAGCATGGCTGCGCCGGCGGTGACCGGAACCGTCGCGCTGATGTTCGAGGCCGCCGCCCGGCGGCTGCCGATCGAGGAGACCCGGCGGGCCGTGCTGGCCGGCTGCGATCCGCCCGCCCCCGGTTCGGACCTGCGCCGGCTGGGCAGCGGATACCTGAACCCGAGGCGCGCCGTCGAACAGGTGCGCCCGACTGTTGCTCCGGAGGAATCCATGCCGTCCATCGATCTGACTGACACGGAATCGACGATGGAATCGTCGGTGGCCGAGACCGTCGCGACCGGCTGTCTGGGGACCACCCGGGTGGCCATCGTGGGCGGCGGCTTCGCCGGGCTGATGGCGGCCTGGACGCTGGAGACCGGTGGGACGCAGGTCACCGTCTTCGAGGCCACCGGGCGCCTCGGTGGGCGGGTCCGGACGGATCCGTCCGTTGCCAAGGGCAAGGTGGTGGAGGCGGGCGCCGAGCTGATCGGTGAGAACCACCCGACCTGGATCCTGCTCGCCAAGAAGTTCGGGCTGAAGCTGGAGAAGGTGAGCAAGGAAAAGGACTACGAACCGCGCCTGAAGGTCCGGACCCGGCTCGGCACCACGGACCTGACCAAGCCCCAGCTTGCCGACCTGGAGCGGGAAATGCTCCGGGTTCGGACCCGGATCGCCCGCGACGCCGCCGCCGTCAACGTGCTGCAGCCCTGGCTCACGCCCGGCGCCGCCGTCCTGGACGCCAAGTCGCTCGGGCAACGCCTGGACGAGCCGGACCTTTTCGGACCGGCGTCGAGCATCGCCCGCCGGTACTTCGAATTCATCGCCGACAACGACCAGTGCGCGCCGGTGACGCAACAGAGCTACCTCGGATACCTGACCGCGGTCCGCGCGCACATGCTGCCCAAGGATCCGCTCGCGTACTGGACCCGGATCGAGACCGATCGCTGCGTGGGCGGCAACGAACAACTCGCCACCCACTTGGCGAAGACGCTGCGGGACGTGCGGCTGAACACCCCGGTGACGTCGGTGGAGATCGGTTCGCGGTCGGTGCGGGTCGGCTTCGGCAGCCCCACCTCGAGTGAGTCCTTCGACTATGTGATTCTGGCCGGTGCGCCGATGGTCTGGCCGAAGATCTCCGCGGGCGTGCCGTTCCGGCCTGCCGACTACACGATGAGCCATGGCCCGGCGGTGAAGTTCCTCAGCGGCGTGCGCCGTCCGTTCTGGGAGGATAAGCACCTGGCGCCGAGCGGGCTGTGGGACCGGCTCGGCAGCGTCTGGGAGGGCACCGACAAGCAGCCCGGCGGCTCCGCGTTCTGCCTATCCGTGTACTCCGGCGGCAGTTTCGTGCTCGACCCGAGCCGATACCAGGACCGACTGGACGAGTTTTATCCGGGCTACAAGGCAGAGCATCCGAGCACAACCTTTGCCGACTGGCCGTCCGAGCCCTGGGTGCGGACCGGGTACTCGATCCCGTCGCCGGGGCAGATGACCACGGTGGCGAAGCGGCTGACCGGCTCGTTCGAGGGGCGGCTGTTCTTCGCCGGCGAGCAGGCGTCGCCCGGCTTCTACGGTTACATGGAGGGAGCGCTGAGTTCCGGGGTGCTGGCCGCCTACCGGATCGTCGGTGCCGTGACGGCGTCCTGCCGAGCCGCCGCGGCGGGCGGACGGGAGAGCCTTGCCGAGACCGAGGTGGGCGACCTGCTGGCCCGGCTCGACGAGGTCCTGGTCCGACGCGAAACCCAGGTCGGCGTTGGCGGTTCCGGCACCGAGGGCCCGTGGCTGGGGCAGGTGCTGGCCGGTGCCGGGATTCCGGCGGCGCCGCGACTGACCGAGGCCGCGCTCTTCGACGCCTTTGTGGACGGGGGTGGTCCGGCGCCGCTGCTGCACGCCTTTGACGTGGTGGGCCGGCCCGGATCGCGGCTGAGGTCGTTGCGACCCGGCGACCTGGTGCTGAGCCGCGGGCGGGGCAGCCCGTTCGGCAGCGTGGCCGTGGTCGCGTCCGCGGATCTGCGACACCGCGGACAACTGCGCCCGGCCGGGTACAGCACGGATTGCCGCCTGCCCGGCCTCTATGCGCATGTCCTCGATCCGGCGCCGCATCCATGGTCGCACCGCTACGTGCGGCGAATTGCCGACCCGCGCGGCGTTCTGCCCGGACACGTACTCGTGCTGCGCTCGCGTGCCGGTGAAAACTGGACCGACCTCCCGACGGAAACGGTCAAGGGGTCGTGCCCGGATGTTCCGGTACCACCGGCGAGCCGACCCCGGGTGCTGCGGCAGGGCTCGGTGCACTCGGCCGTCCGCGAGATTCAGCGCAAGCTGAACGCCTTCCACGCCTACCGGATCGCGGCCGGCCTGACCGGGCTGACCGATGCGCCGCTGGAAGAGGACTGCGGCTATGGGCGGAACACCCGCGCGGCGGTGCTGTCGTTCCAGCGACTCGTCTTTCCGACCACACCGGTCGACGTCGATGGTGAGGTCGGCGCGCGGACCTGGACCCAACTAGACGCCATCGTGGTCGGCCCGGGGAATGTGGCCCAGGTGACCGTCGAGGAGCTGTGGTTCGCCGGGCCGACCGGGACGAACGTCAAGCTTCGCTGGGACGAGGTGCTGGGGCTCGACACCACGACGGTTGAGGTGGTGCTCACGGCATCCGGGCTGCCCGCGGCGACGATGCCGGCGGAGGTGGTGGTTGAGCTGATCAGCCGGCCGCCGAACCGCGAACCCGGCAGCGGGAGCCTGAGTTCGGCCGCTACCTGGGGAATTTCGCTGGAAGGACCGGATCCGGCGAAACCGGCTCGGATGCGGTACCGGAACACCCGGGCGGTCACTGCCGTGGGTGGCTTCCTCACGATCCGATCCGGCATCGCCGAGCTGGCAACCGTGGTCCGCTCCGGCGGCACGAGCGACGCGCGGTTCCGGGCAGCCCTCGGCGCAACGTCTCGGGGGATTGCCACCCAACCGCTGAGTGCCTCCGGCTCCACCGGCGACGAGACTCGCGAGACACCAGACGCAATGGCGCTTTTCCGGGCCGGTGGGGTCGAGGTTCTGGAGCTGGCCGTGCAGGCGCAGCCGAATTGGCGGGCGCCAACTGCGGTACGCCGACTCGTGCGCAGCCCGGCCGACGTCTTCTACTACTCCGGGCATGGGCTTTCGGCCAGCGGCAAGCTGGCGATCGACACAACCGGGGGTCCCTGCGGGTCCAGAGGGGTCTACGCGGATTGGCTCGGCCCGGCCGATCTGGCGGCGGTGTGGCCGGCCACGATGGACCTCGACGTGCTTGCCATGGCCGGCTGCTCGGTACTGCGGATCGACCTGTCGACCACGCCGCCGACCGGGCCGGGCGTGGCCTGGAGCCGGTTGCTGCGCTCCAAAGGCGGTCCGCTGATAGCCCTGCTGGGATATCAACGAGGCGCGCCCTGCGACAGTCCGAACGGTGAGGCCATCGCCACCACCATGGCAGCCAAAATGGCTTCTGGCTCAAAGGATTACGCCAGAGACTGGCTCACGGTCAACGGTGACGCCAACGCCAACAATGCGGTCGCCATTGACAGCAGCGGGTATTGGACGATCGAGACGACCTTCGGGGGCGGCTACAACATCAGCGGCCCCCAACCCCTGCCCTAACCCCGCCGTGATCATGCACGCTTGCGCGGGCTGGGGCGCGCATCTGTGCATGATCACTGGGGGTTGGCGGACTGTGGGAAACCTGGGGTTGCTGCGGGTGCTCCCTGCCGGGCCGGAGCGTGGCTGCAGCCATGGCTGAAACGAGGCGGGTGCTATTCACGCCCACCCCATTTCAGCCACAGCTGCAACGATCATGAAACCCGAGCAGCTGGGCAGGTTCGGCATCACCGGGCCGCGCCACTGGGAGCGGCAACCGTGCAGTGCGCACCTCCCGGGCCGAGGGCTGGGGGAATCACCGGCCAGCAGCCGCGCAACCGTCCATGATCACCAGTGGGTTGCCTTGGGCAGCTGAGATTTCCGGCCTGGCCAACTTCGCACCCCTAAAGCCGGTGCCTCAGCCACTTCGCACCCTTTCAGCCGGTGATTTGGGTCCTTTGGAGCCTGTAGCGAAATCGTGCTGCTCAAGATCAATTTGCCATTTGGACGGGGTTCTGCCCCATTGAGTGGGTCAAATACCCGCACAGATCGGATTTTTCCTTGATCTACTGCATGGTGTTCGGGATTTCGCTACAGGCTCTTTGATCTTGGTTTCACCGGCCGAAGGGGTGCGAAGTGCCACTCGGAGACCCCACCGCCGCCCACCGCCGTGATCATGCACGCGTGCGCGCGCAGCCACCGCGCATTTGTGCATGATTACCGGGGGGTTCGGAGGGTCAGGACCGTCTTGCCGATCACGGTCCGATCGGCGATCGCCCGATGCGCTTCGGCGGCCCGCGCGAAAGGTACCTGCTGCCCGATCACCGGTCGAACCTGTCCCTCGGCGAGCAGGTGCAGGGCGCTCACCGTATGGCGCCGCCAGTCCGCTTCATCGAGCGGGACGTCCACACCGACCCGGGTTATCGCTCGTCCATCCACGCTGTTCGCGACGAAATCACCGCTGGCGGAGCCGTGGCCGAAGAACATGCCTCCGTCGGCGGTCAGGCGCAGGGCGTCGCTGCCGATCTGGCCGCCGATTCCGTCGAAGACGATGTCAAAAGGGCCACCCGCCAGCTGCGCCCAGCGCTCGTCCCGGTAGTCGACGCCGAGGTCCGCGCCCTGTTCCTTGACTGCCTGCACCTTGGCCGCCCCGCCCGCGGCCCCGACGACGTAGGCCCCGGCCGCCTTCGCCAGCGGCACGAACCACTGTCCGAGGCTGCCGGCCGCCGCCGTCACCAGGACCCGGCTGCCCGGGCCCAGAGCAGCGCGTTCGAGCCGGTCGAGGGCCAGCGGCGCGTCGTGCAGCGCGGCCGTGGCCAACGGCAGGCTCAGCCCTTCGGGTACGTCCGTGGCCTCATCGGAGCCGACGACCACCTGTTCGGCGTAGGCACCTTCGTTGCCTGTGCGAGCCACGACCCGAGCCCCGACCCGGCCGGAGTCGACGCCTTCGCCGACCGCGTGGATCGTTCCGGCGACGCCGGTTCCCGGGATCCAGGGCGGCCGCATCGGAAAGAAGCCCTGCCCCCAGCCGGCCCGCAGTTGGGTGTCGAGAAAGATCACCTCGACGACGTCGACGGCGATCAGAACCTGATCGGGACCGGGGACCGGATCTGTTGCCTGACGAACCCGCAGCACCTCCGGGTCGCCAAACGCTGTTACTTCGATAACTCGCATGACTCAGGGATACGGCCTGAAGTGGACTTCAAGTCAAGGTGGCGCTACGCCGGTCCTGGGTGAACGGCCGGGTGCGGCGCAGCGTCAGGGCGTGAGGCGACCCTGGGCGAAGAGTTCGAGCAGCAGGGCTTGCACCGCCTCGGCAGGCGCGTTGGCGACCAGGTCCACGGCCGCCTGGACGTCGGCGGGCCGCTGGATCGGATCGAGGGCGCGGAGATTGTCCTGAAGGTGCGCCCGTGCAGCATTGATCATCACGGCCTGGAAGCCCTCGGACGCCGCGTTTTGCCGTGCCTCGCGGACGGCTTCGGCCTGGGTCTCGATGTAGGCAGCCGCGTCCGTGAGCAGTTGCGCCCCACCATTGTCGTTGGACGTCATGTCTTCCCCCCTCGCCACCGGGCTTTCCGGCGGCTCTGAACCCCGCACCGCATGCGGGCACAGCTCATGATTCTGCTCATCGGCCATCGATCACGGCTGCGACACCCTTAGCTGCCGGTTTCGTGGAACTCCACCGGGCCAGATGAGCATTCTGTGGCTTCTGTTCGGGTTGAGGAAGGCCACTCGGGGAGGTTGCCTACACTCCCCCCGCCACTCTCAACTTATAGCGCACTGGGGGGCTTGCGGCAAGGCCCAGGTCGTGCCGCAGAATCATCGGCGGAGGCCAGGACCTTGGGGGGATGGGCCCAACCAACCTCAGATCGGAGCCAATGCTGTGAACCCGCTGACTACCAGCGCGTTTGACCTTCCCGAAAACCTTACCCAGAAAGCCGATCCGAGGCTGATCGCCGGCGACGAGCTGCACTTCGCGGCCATCGCGGAAAGCCTCGAGCAGTCGATCGCCGACCTCTCCGACCGGCTCGATGCCCTGCGCAAGGCGCCCGGTGGCATCGGCCAGGCGGCGATGGACCGGGACCTGGAGGTCCACCGATTGACCGCTCGGCTGCGCGCCCTGCGCCGCTTCGGGCTGGACCTCTGCCTCGGACACATCGTCGGCGCTGACAACCCCGAGCCCGTGTACATCGGACGACTCGGCCTGACGGACAGCGAGGGTCGTCGGCTGCTGGTCGACTGGCGTTCGCCCGCGGCGGAGCCGTTCTTCGGAGCGACCCACGCCAACCCGATGGGTCTGGCCAGCCGCCGCAGGTATCGCTGGACCCGCGGCCGGATCAGCGACTACTGGGACGAAGTGTTCACCACAGCCGGGTTTGAAGGGCACGCCGCCGCGCTCGACGACCAGTCCGCCTTCATCGCCAGCCTGGGCAGCAATCGGTCCGCCCGGATGCGAGACGTGCTCGGCACCATCCAGGCCGACCAGGACGCCATCATCCGCGCGGGATCTCGCGGCGCACTCGTCGTCGACGGCGGTCCGGGTACCGGGAAGACCGTTGTTGCACTGCACCGCTCCGCCTACCTCCTCTACTCCGATCCACGCCTCGGTCACCACCGCGGCGGCGTGCTGTTCGTCGGTCCGCACCAGCCCTACCTGGCCTACGTCGGCGACGTCCTCCCCAGCCTTGGCGAGGAAGGTGTGCAGACCTGCACCCTGCGGGACCTCGTCGCCGAGGGTGTCGCAGCAGCGATCGAAGCCGATCAGAACGTGGCCCGGCTGAAGTCCTCCGCCGACATGGTGAAGGCGATCGAGGCGGCCGTCCGGTTCTACGAGGAGCCACCCACCAAGGGGATGACGGTCGCGACCCACTGGGGCGACATCTGGCTGAGCGCCGACGAGTGGGTCGACGCGTTCGAGGCACCAGCACCCGGTACTCCGCACAACGAGGGGCGCGACCAGGTCTGGGAGGAACTGCTCACGATCCTGACGGACAAGCACGAAGCGGACAACAACGGCGACGACGACGGCGACGTCTCGGCCGAACTGGTCCGGAAGTCGTTGCGGCAGAACAAGGAGCTGCTCTCGACCTTCAACCGCGCGTGGCCGCTGCTCGAAGCGGCCGACCTCGTCTCAGACCTGTGGTCGGTCCCCGCCTACCTGCGCAAGTGCGCTCCCTGGCTCAGCCCCGATGAAGTCCGAGCCTTGCAGCGCCAGGACGCCCAGGCCTGGACGGCGTCCGACCTGCCGCTGCTGGACGCGGCACGGCAGCGGCTCGGTGACCCGGAGGCGTCCCGACGTCAGCGCCGGCAGGAGGCCACCGTCGCCGCCCGACGCGAGCAGATGGCGCGGGTCGTCGATGACCTGATCGAGGTCGCCGACGACGAGTACGGCTCCGGCCTGGTGACCATGCTGCGCGGCGAGGACTTCCAGGATGCTCTGGTCGACGAGGCCGGCCTGCCCACCGCCAGCCCGGACCTGCTCGCCGGCCCATTTGCGCACATCGTCGTGGACGAGGCTCAGGAACTGACCGATGCGCAGTGGGAGATGTTGCTGCTGCGCTGCCCGTCCCGGAGTTTCACCATCGTCGGGGACCGGGCCCAAGCCAGGCACGGGTTCACGGAGTCGTGGCAGGAACGGCTGGAGCGAATCGGATTCGACCGGATCACCCTGGCCACCCTGAGCATCAACTACCGGACGCCGGAAGAGGTCATGGCCGAGGCCGAGCCGGTCATCCGGGCGGTGCTGCCGGACGCCAACGTGCCGACCTCCATCCGCAGCAGTGGCGTCCCCGTCGTCCACGGATCGACGGCCGAGCTCGGCTCGATCCTCGACACCTGGCTCGACGCGCAGGCCGACGGAATCGCCTGCGTCATCGGCACTGGTGGCACGGACAATGGCAGGTTCCGGGCGACTCCCCGCATTCGGTGGCTGACCCCGGAGCTGTCGAAGGGGCTCGAGTTCGACCTGGTCGTCCTCCTCGACCCCGAGGCGTTCGGCAAGGGCATCGAAGGAGCGGTCGATCGCTATGTCGCGATGACCCGAGCGACCCAGCAACTCGTCATCCTCACGAGCTCCTGACCTCGGCAGGGGTATCAATCTCGGGCCGAGGGTTCTCCCAGTCACGCAGGCTGTTCGGCCGCCGCAGCAAAAGCGGCAGCGCTGCCGAGCGGCCACGCCTGATGGGGGGAACCTGAATGCGCTTCGTCATCCTTGGCGCGCTCGAGGTGTACGACGATGCTCAACGGCTGACCTTGCGGGGACGGCAGCAGCGCGCTCTGCTGGCCGTGCTGTTGCTCAACGCCAACCAGGTGGTGTCCACAGACCGTCTGGTGGAGTGCCTTTGGGGGGAGCGGCCGCCGGCGGCAGCGCGCAGCCTGCTGCAGGGGCGCGTCGCCGAACTGCGCCGGACCCTGCGCAACGGCCATGACCGGAAGCATCAGCCGCTGGTCACCAGGCCGCCGGGATACTGCCTGGAAGTGCAGCCGGGCCAGCTGGATGTCGATCAATTCGAGCGGCTGGTTGCCACGGCGGAACAGGCGTCGCCGGAGCAGGCAACGGCACTGCTGGACCAGGCGCTGGCGCTGTGGCGTGGGCCGGTGCTGGACGGCGTGCCGGTGGACGCCTACCAGGCGGACGTGACCCGGCTGGAAGAACGCCGGCTGGTAGTGCGGCAGTTGCACGACGAGCTCCTGTCGGGAGCCGGACCGGAGCAGCCTGAGTCGAACCGCGTTCGGCTTGTGCCGGCGCAACTTCCGGCCGATGTGCACGCCTTCACCGGGCGCACGGATGAGCTGAACGACCTGGACCAGCTGCTGCCGGATGCGGTGCCGGGTGGCGCCGAGGGCGGTGCGACGGCGATCTCGTTGGTCTCCGGCACCGCCGGCGTGGGCAAGACGGCGCTCGCGGTGCGCTGGGCGCATCGGGTTCGTCAGCGTTTCCCCGACGGGCAGCTCTACCTCAATCTGCGCGGTTACGATCCACAGCAGCCGATGACCGCCGAGGAGGCCCTGGCTCGACTCCTGCACGCCCTCGGCATGCCCGAGCAGGACATCCCGGTGGATCTGGACGCCCGGGCCGGCGCCTACCGGACGTTGCTGGATGGACGGCGGATCCTGATCGTCCTGGACAACGCATCGTCGGTTGAGCAGGTCCGTCCGCTGCTGCCCGGAACGTCGTCCTGTCTGGTGGTGGTGACCAGCCGGGATTCGCTGGCCGGGCTGGTCGCCCGGCACGGCGCCCGCCGGCTGGAGCTGGACCTGCTGCCCTCCCGGGATGCGGTTGACCTGCTGCACACCTTGATCGGACAGCGGGTTGAGGGTGAGCCGAAGGCGGCCGCAGCGCTGGCCGCTCAGTGTGCTCGATTGCCGCTGGCGTTGCGGGTGGCCGCCGAACTGGCCGCCACGCGGCCCGCCTCGCCGCTCGCGGAGTTGGTTGCCGACCTGGCCGACCACCAGCGCCGCCTGGACCTGCTGGATGCGGCCGGCGATCCGCGAACCGCCGTTCGTGGCGTCTTCTCCTGGTCCTACCAACACCTGCCGGCCGGCGCCGCGCGGGTGTTCCGGTGGATGAGCCTGCACCCCGGGGCAGACCTCGACGCCTATGCCGGCGCCGCACTCACCCAGATCAGCCGCGATCACGCCGGGCAACTGCTCGAGCTGCTGGCCCGAGCCCACCTGGTTCAGCCCACCGGCACCGGCCGATACGGCATGCATGACCTGCTCTGCGCCTACGCCCGCGACCTCACCACCGCCGAGGACTCATCCGCGCAGCAGCGGGAGGCGATGACTCGCCTGTTCGACTACTACGTCGGCACCGCCGCGGCCGCGATGGACGGCCTGTACCCGGCAGAGGCGCACCGCCGCCCCAGCGTTTCCCGGCCTCGCACCCCCGCTCCGGTGCTGACCGACCCGGACACCGCCCGCCGCTGGCTGGAGGCCGAACGCAGCTGCCTGGTCGCCATCGCCGTGTCCACCGCCAGCCACGGCTGGCCGCAGCATGCCGTCCGGCTCTCCTCCCTCCTGTTCAGCTACCTCGATCGGGGCCATCACGGCGAAGCGCTGGTCATCCACTCGCGTGCCCATGATGCGGCCCGCCAGGCCGGTGACCGTCCCGGCCAGGCCCTCGCCCTGAACGGTCTTGGCGCCGTGCATTGGCGGCTCGGCCGGTACCAGTCGGCCAGCCAGTACTTCGAATTAGCGCTGGGCCTGTTTTTGCAGGTCGGTGACCGGACCGGCGAAGCCCGAGCCCGTGCCAACCTCGGCATGGTCGGGGAGCGGCTGGGCCGGTACGAGCAGGCCACCCAATACCATCTGGGATCGCTCGCGCTGTTCCGGGCAATCGGTGACTGGCCCGGTGAGGCCCGCGCGCTGAACAGTCTCGGCGGCGTCGAGGAGCGGCTGGGTCGATACGAGACGGCGACCGAGCACTATCAGCAGGCCCTGCTGCTGTCCCGGCAGGCCGGTGATCGGCCCGGTGAGGCCGACTCGCTGAACAATCTCGGGGACGTCGAGGTGCGGCTGGGTCGGTACGGGCCGGCCGCCGACCACCAGCAGACGGCGCTCGCCTGGTACCGCAAGCTCGGCGACCGGACCGGCCAGGCCTGGGCACTGTCCAGTCTCGCGGAGGTGCATGGGCACCTGGGTCGGCTGCGGCCGGCCGTCGAACACTTCGAGCAGGCGCTTGACCTGTTCCGGGATACCGGCGTCCGGGACGGTGAGGCCTGGGCGCTCAACGGTCTCGGCGAAGCCGCCTACACCGCAACCCATTTCACCGAGGCACTGGCCCACCACACGACCGCCCTGACCACCTCGGTGGAGATCAGTGTCCGCGACCAAGAGGCCCGCGCCCATACCGGTCTGGCCCGCGCCCACCAGACCCTCGGCGACCTGGCCCTCGCCCGTGAACACTACGAGCACGCGCTGACCCTCTATGCCGAGCTCGGCCTCGCCGAGGCCGACGAGATCCGTGCTCAGCTTGGGAGTTTCATCGATTCTGGTGCGGCGGGGAAGGACGCTTCGCGGCAGTCTTGTCCTTGACGCCGGGGTTGCTGGCGCCCTCCTTCCTTGGGCTGGCGGGCGGTGCCTGGGCGGTGCAGGTGAGCGCTGCGGTCGTGGACACCAACCGCTCCACCGACCCGGGCGCCCCTCCGGTCACGGCGAGCTGAGCCGGCGACAGGAAGCCGATGAAGAGCTGCTTTCCGGCCGGCATGGCCGAGGGTGTGAAAACGATCCCGACCTTTCCGTCGCCCGTGGATACCCCGTGCATCACAGCGCTGACCCCAGGCCCGATGCCACGCACGAGACTGGTGTCGTCGTCCGGTCCTGCGCAGAAGACGCCTTCCTTGATCACCACGGGGAACCCGGCGGCCCGAAGAGCCCGCTCCAGGCCCGCACGATCCTCGAAATAGCGCTGCTTGTCCCAGGTCACGTGGATCGTGCCGTCCGTGTGACGGTTCATGGTGAACGCGACGTTGCTGACATGAGCCGGGTTGGCTCCGCTGCCGAGAGCGGTATCCGAGGACGCGTCAAAAGGCTGACTGAACGGCTGGCTGAGCGGCACGACGGTGAGCGCGAGTGCGGTGACCGCAGCGGCTCCGGTCGCATAGCCGGCCAGCCTGCGCCGCCGCCGGCGGGTCCGCCCAGCGCTGACGATCTGGCTGACGGGGGTGTCCATGGAAACCTCGTCCAGCGAGCCTTTCAGGGCATTCAGGACGGCTGTGGTTTCCGTGTCGTGGGTGCTCATGATCCGACCTCCGGTTGATCGATGGCGACGAGTTGGCTGCGCAGTGTTGTGACAGCGCGCGACAAATGGGCGGTTACGGTGCCGGGGGCGATCCCCAGCGCCTCGGCGGTGGTTTTGGTGTCGAGGTCGAGGAAGACCCGGAAGACGATGACCTCCCGCTGCCGCTGGGGCAGTCGGCGCAGCACGGTGAGCAGGGCGGAGTCCAGGGCCGGCTCACCGTCTGCGGTTGCGGCGATCTCCAGGTCGCCGTCGAGCGCGACCTCTCGTCGTCGCCGACGCCACCACGAGATCCGGGTATTGAGCGCCGTGCGGACGATCCACGCCGTCGGCGCCGGATGTCGGCGCACGGTATGCCACGACACCCAGGCCCGGGTGAACGCCTCGGCAACCAGGTCCTCAGCGAGTTGCCGATCGCCCACGCTGGCCAGGACCGACCGTAGACACGCGTCCCGGTTGGCTTGATAGAACTCCTGGAATTCCGACTGCTTCACATCCCTCACACGCCTGACGGCCGGCTTTCGCTTACCTGCGGCTCAACACACTCCCCGCGTCCCGACACGTCGGGGTGTCATCTGCGTTTTACGAATCCGTCACAGTCTCCGACAATCGGGACAGCACCGGACAGTGTTCCTGGCCGTGCGTGCGGTTGGGACGGCGTGAGGAGGTCGACGTGTTCCATCAGGTCTACGATCCGGTTCAGGATTCGCTGGGGTTGTCCACCATCTTCGCGGTCCTGCCGCTGCTCACGGTCTTCCTGCTGCTGGGCGTGCTGAAACTGCGCTCGCAATGGGCGGCCCTGATCGCGCTCGTGGTTTCCATCCTGATCGCCGTGGTGGTCTATGGCATGCCGATCGGGCAAGCGCTGTCCGCCGGCGCCGAAGGTGCGGCCTTCGGGCTGTTCCCGATCATGTGGATCGTCGTCAACGCGATCTGGCTCTACACGATGACCGTCACCACCGGACACTTCGACGTCCTGCGCCGTTCGTTCGGGACTGTGTCCGAGGACCAGCGGATCCAGGCCATCATCATCGCCTTCTGCTTCGGCGCCCTGCTGGAGGCTCTGGCCGGCTTCGGTACCCCGGTCGCGATCACCGCGGTCATGCTGATCGCGCTCGGCTTCGCCAAGATGAAGGCCGCGGCGATCGCGCTGGTCGCGAACACCGCTCCGGTGGCCTTCGGCGCCATTGCCGTACCGATCACCACGCTGGCCAAGGTCACCAGCCTTCCCGAACAGGACCTCGCCTCGACCGTCGGACGGCAGACGCCGTTGCTGGCCCTCTTCGTCCCGCTGGCTCTGGTGTTCATCGTCGACGGCCGCCGCGGAGTGCGCCAAACCTGGCCTGCGGCAATCGTGGCCGGTGTCGCCTTCGGAATCCTGCAGTTCCTCTGCTCCAACTACATCTCGATCGCGCTGACCGACATTCTCGCCGCACTCGGCGGGGCGCTGGCCGTCGTTCTGCTGCTGCGGGTTTGGCAGCCGGCCGAAATCCTGCACGCGGAAGCCACCGAGGACGTGGAAACCGAGGACGCCGAAACCTCCATGGACGCCGAAACCTCCGCCGAGGCCTCCCGGGGGCAGATCCGTCCTCCGGTGGTCACCGTCCCGGCGCGGACGGGTACCGGTGCCGAAAAGGACTCACCCGCCGAGGTAGCCAAGGCCTTTGCGCCGTACCTCGTGATCATCGCGGTGTTCTCGCTGGCTCAGCTCGGCCCGATCAAGGACTTCCTGGCCAAGGGCACCAAGGTGTTCGCCTGGCCCGGGTTGCACATTCAGAACCCGGCTGGAAAGGAGCCCGCCGCAGTCACCTTCACCTTCGGCTGGCTGCCCGCCGCCGGCACGTTGCTGCTGCTCGCCGGGCTGATCACGATGCTCATCCTGCGGATCACGCCGGCCCAGGCCGGCCGGGACTACGTCAGCACCCTCGATCAGCTCAAATGGGCGATCCTGACCGTGGCGGCCGTGCTGGCCCTGGCCTATGTGATGAACCTGTCCGGCCAGACCATCACCATCGGCCAGTGGATGGCCGGAGCCGGCGGTGCCTTTGCGCTGCTCTCGCCGATTCTGGGCTGGCTCGGGGTCGCGGTCACCGGGTCGGACACCTCCTCCAATGCGCTGTTCGGCACCCTGCAGGTCTCCGCCGCGAACGGCGCCGATCTGTCGCCGGTGCTGCTGGCCTCCGCGAACAGTTCTGGCGGGGTGCTGGGCAAGATGATCTCCCCGCAGAACCTGGCGATCGCCGCGGCCGCCGTGGGCCTGCACGGCAGGGAGGGCGACCTGCTGCGCAAGGTCCTGCCCTGGTCCCTGGTGTTCCTCGTCTTCATGTGCGTGCTGGTCTACCTGCAGTCGATCAGCGTCCTGTCCTGGATGTTGCCCTGAGCAATACTGGGTTCGCGGATTTCACCGGGGATGACGTGAGGGGTGCGACATATGGCTGACCGCAAGGAACTGCGCATGTACGGGGCACCGACCGACCATCAACCGCTCGCCTGGAACTGGGTCGAAGGCCGACTGGCCGAGCCGGGCACCATGTGGGTCACCGCCGTCTCCGACGGCTATCCGCATCCGCGCCCGGTGTGGGGGGTCTGGTACCGGGACCTGCTGCACTTGAGTATCGGGACGCCGTCCATTCGCCGGCAGCTCCTGACCGACCCGCGGCTCACCGTCCATCTCGACAGTGGCACCGACGTGGTCATCATCGAAGGACGGGCGACCCTCCCGGCGCAGACGTCGGCAGAGGTCCTCGCGGCCTACGACGCCAAGTACGACTGGAAATATGACGCCGCCCAGTACAGTCCGCTGGTCGAGCTGCACCCGCAGACGGTGATGGCCTGGCGGGCAGCGGGTGCCGCCGGGCGAGACGGCTTCACCGAGTCCGGGAGCTGGGCCTTTGATTCTTCGGCAGCTTGCTGACCACCAGGTCGTACGAGGCCGTCAGCGCCTCCAGCAACTCGTCGTCCGGGATCGCGCCGCCGACCCGCAGGCGGTTCCAGCCGTACCGGCCGATGTAGGCACTCACCGTGGCATCGTCCGGGTAGCGCTTCAGCCACTCGTCGGCCTCCTCGCGAGTGCGACCGCATTTGAGCCCGATCGAGGGTTCGGCCGAGTCGGAGCCGAGGAAGGCGAAGATCTTGTCGCCGACCTTGGCCACAACGTCACCCTCCCAGGGCTGGTCCTGCCACGCACCGGGTTTGGCCAGGCACTCGGCCACAAGCGCTTCCCACGTCATTGGGCCCCATCCTCTCGTTGAACGACCACGCCATGACGGTCACGCTATCGAGAACCGCCACCGGGTCGCCCCGTACGGCTCGGCGGTGGAGACACCAACCGCCGAGTGGAACCCGAACCGGTAGACGTACCACGGTGGCGGCCCGGCACTGGGAGCGCAGAACGGCGCGGTCAGCGCGTCACCCTCAACCTGGGCCGGCCAACCGCCGTCCCGATACTCCTCGGCCACCTTCTCCAGGGTGGCGGTGTCGTCCACAATCGTCGCCTCGCCGTCCAGGACCAGATCGATCCCGGTCAGCCGGAGACTGAGCGTGCAGGCCGGGTTGCCCCGCAGGTTGCGGGCTTTGCGGGTGCCCGGCCCGCTGGTGAAGTACAGGGCGCCGTCGACCCAGGCGATACCGATGCCGTTCGAGTGCGGACGCCCATCGGGATCCGTCGTGCCCAGGAAGACCGGGATCTCCGGGCGTGGCAACTCGGTCTTGAGCAGATCGAGGGGCCGGCTCCAGGGCAGGGCCTGCGATCCGTAAATATCGAGATTGGTGGTCTCGTCCGGTGCTGGGTCGGGTCCGTCGGTCATTGGGTCATCTCCGGGTTCGAATTCGGGTTCGACCGCGGGTGGGCGGCCTCGATGAATGGACGACGTCCAGCCGCTCGACTCATCGACGAAGGAGTCCTGACGCGCCGTCGGCGGGCCGCTGGGCACAGCGAACATTCAGCATCCGCACCGGATCGGGCCAGGTCAGAGCCCGACAGTAGGCGGCATGACGACGACCACGCCCCCCAGGCAAGCGCCGGCCCCCGGCCCCGAACGCATCCCCGGCCGGCACAGCACTCCGCCTGCCGCTCCGGCCGCACCACGCCGTCGATCCTTCGCCGGCCGAGTGCTGCGTGGTGCCCCAGAGGATCCGACCTGGGCCAGACCCGCGCTGCTCGGCCTGCTGGCCGTCACCGCCGTGCTGTATCTGTGGAATCTGTCCGCCTCCGGCTACGCCAACTCGTTCTACGCCGCCGCCGCCCAGGCCGCCTCGGTGAGCTGGAAGGCGATGTTCTTCGGCTCCTCGGACGCGAGCAACTTCATCACCGTCGACAAACCGCCTGCCTCGCTGTGGATGATGGGCCTGTCCGGGCGGATCTTCGGGTTCAGCAGCTGGAGCATGCTGGTGCCGCAGGCGCTGGAGGGCGTTGCTGCCGTCGGCCTGCTGTACGGCGCGGTGCGGCGCTGGTCCGGCCCGACCGCCGGACTGCTGGCCGGGGCCGCGCTCGCGCTCACCCCCGCCGCGGCGCTGATGTTCCGGTTCAACAACCCCGACGCCCTGCTCACGCTGCTGCTGGTGGCCGCGGCCTACTGCGTGGTCCGCGCCCTGGAGCAGGCCAGCACCAGATGGCTGCTGCTGGCCGGATCGGCCGTCGGGTTCGCGTTCCTGGCGAAGATGATGCAGGCCTTCCTGCCGCTACCGGCGTTCGTCCTGGTGTATTTGATCTGCGCGCCCACCCCGCTGCGCCGGCGGCTGCTGCAGCTGGTCGGGGCTCTGGTCGCGCTGATCGTTTCGGCCGGCTGGTGGATCGCGATCGTTGAGCTCTGGCCCGCCTCGTCCCGGCCGTACATCGGCGGGTCCGAGAACAACTCCATCCTGGAACTGGTGCTCGGCTACAACGGGCTCGGCCGGATCCTCGGCGGAGCGGGCAACGGCGGTGGCGGCGGTGGCGGCGGTGGTGGGGCCGGCGGTGGCAACTCGTCGTTCGGCGGGGCCACCGGGATCACCCGGCTGTTCCGTGACGAGATGGGCACCGAGATCTCCTGGCTGCTGCCCGCCGCGCTGATCGCCCTGATGGTCGCCCTGTTCGCGGTGCGGCACGCGCCTCGCACGGACCGGGTCCGGGCCTCGCTGATCCTCTGGGGCGGCTGGCTGATCGTCACCGGCCTGACGTTCAGCTTCATGAAGGGCACCGTCCATCCGTATTACACGGTGGCGCTGGCCCCGGCGATCGCGGCGCTGATCGCGATCGGTGGGCAGGCGCTCTGGACCCGGCGCTCGCAGTGGTTCGCCCGAGCCGGATTGGCCGCGATGGTGCTGGCCACCGGGCTGTGGTCGGACACGCTGCTGGCCCGCAACGCCGACTGGCACCCGGAACTGCGGTACGCCGTGCTGGCGGTCTCGGTGCTGGTCACCCTCGGTCTGCTGGTTCCCCGGCGAGAGGCGGCGCGCGGGCTGGTCGTGCTCGCGCTGGTCGGCACGATGGCCGGTCTGGCCGGGACGTCGGCCTACGCCGTCGCCACCGCCGGGACCGCCCACACCGGCTCGATCCCGTCTGTCGGACCGGCCGGCGCGGCCTCCTCCGGCGGCTTCGGCGGCGGCAGGATGGGCGGGGGTAGCCCGCCCGGCGGTGGCGGTGGGGGCGACAGCTCGACGAGCAGCACCGAGCTGACCGCCCTGCTGAAGGCGGCGGGCACCCGGTGGGCAGCCGCGACCGTCGGCTCGGGCACCGCCGCGACGTTGCAGCTGGCCAGCGGGGAGCCGGTGATGGCGATCGGTGGCTTCAACGGTGGCGACCCGGCGCCCACCCTGGCGGCCTTCCAGAAGTACGTCGCCGATGGGGACGTAAGGTACTTCGTCTCGGGTGGTGGCGGCGGAGGCGGTGGCGATCGAGGCAACAGCGAGATCGCGACCTGGGTGGCGGCGAACTACACCGCGACCACCATTGGCGGCCAGACGGTCTACGACTTGCAGGCCTCCTGAAGATCGGGTGATCGGCTGAAGTGCCGGACCGCCCGGTCTGCTCCAAACTGAGTGCGGCGTCGCTGCGGATCCCCTTCCCGCAGCGACGCCGCACTCCTGCGTCGGTCGCGCCCTAGCGTCCGGGTCGGACCGGGGCCTCGGCCTCATTCAGCGAGGCCTCCGATCCGACGGCCCGCTGGGTGAACGCCCCGATCGGCTCGAAGTACGGGTGGTAGGTCTCGAATACGGCCAATACCGCCTCGTCGTCCACCCGCGGCAGACGGCTGGTCGGCCACCCTTCGATGCCGTACTCCATCAGGAACGTCCGCGAGGGTTGATCGGTGTGCTCCACGATCCGCCACAGCTCGACCCCCGTCACCTGGCCGATGCGGGTGGACCGGAAGTCCACTGCCGGAAAGAACCGGTCCCTCATGAACGCCTCGAACTCATCGGCGTCCACGTGCTCGGGCAGGTTGATCCGAAAAACGATCTTCGGGCTGGTCATCGTTCACGCTCCTCGCTGAGCCGGGTCGAGGCGAGCACCTCTATCCCACGGAGAACCGCGGACCGGTGCTGATGCACCGCAGAGGCGGCTTCTGGGCGCAAGATGACCCTGATGAACATCGAGCAGCTCGATCTGGAGGACCAGCGCCCGCCGGACGACGATCCCGGCCGGTCGGCCCGGGTCAACCCGCTGGTCTGGGTCGCGATCGCGCTGGCCGCCCTGGTGGGTGGGTTCCTCCTGCTCGGCGGCGGCGGAGCGCTGGCCCCGGATCGCCTGCCGGCCCCGGCCCCGGCACTGTCGAGCCGTCCGCCCGGTCCCAACGAGCGCCAGTACCTGGGCGTGACCCGGATCTGCGGCCCGGTCACCGATGGCCGGCGCAGGCTTGCGATCTCGTTTGAGGTGTCCAACGTGAGTCCGGTCCCGGTCACCGTCAATTCGGTGGCGGCGTTGCTGCCGCAGGGCGGGCTGCGCCAGCTCGGGCCGGCGGCCCGGGGTGGCAGTTGCGACCTGGCGGGCAAGCTGGCGTTGGGCGGGTCGATCCCGGCCGGGCAGAGCGACTTCTACACCCTCACGTTCGCCCTGCCCAAGACCTGCCCGGCCCGGTATCCCGTGCAGGTCCGGATCGGTTTCGGGGCCAATGGCTTCACCGAGACCAGCCTCAGCCTGCTGTACAGCGACCTCAGCGTGCCGGACTTCGATGCCTGCTCGGTCCGGCGCCGTTGATCACGCCGATGTGGCACGTGGTCGAATTGCGAAATCCGCGGAATACGTCACAGTTGCACGACGTCAACAGCTCGGCCCACGGGCCTTGACAAGGGAAATCTTGATGCCGAACGACCAGAAACGCACCGGCTCGTTCACGCTGCGGCGCGACCGCATCCCCGCCGACGCGCGTGAACGCCTGACCGCTCAGCACGAGCGCTTCGGCGGCATCCACTGGGGAGCGGCCTTCTTCGGCTGGCTGTCCGCGAACGGTCTCGCGGTGCTGATGCTGGCCATGGTCTCCGCGGCCGGGGTCGCCATCGGACTCACCGCGACGTCGGGCAACCTCGAGCTGAATCAGCAACGAGCGGAGAACGGGGTGCTGGGCAGCAGCGAGCAGATCGGCATCGCGGGCGGGATCGTTGCCCTGGTGATCCTGGCGGCCGCCTACTTCGCCGGTGGGTATGTGGCCGGGCGGATGTCCCGGTTCGACGGCGCCCGGCAGGGTTTTGCGGTCTGGCTGATCGGCTTGCTGGTGGTTGTCGTCCTGGCCGGGGCGGGCACGCTCTTCGGCGCCAAATACAACGTGCTCGCCAAGCTCAGCCTGCCCCGAATCCCGGTGGACGAGGGCACCGCCACCACCGGCGCAGTTGTTGCCCTGGTGGCGATCCTGCTGGTGAGCGCCCTGGCGGCGGTTCTCGGCGGAAAGACGGGGGAGTACTACCACCGAAAGATCGACCGGTCCGCCTTCACCAGCTGACCAGGGACGGGCTCGACCCGTCCGGCGCCGGGTGTCAGGCTGGTGCTCTGCCACCGCGGCAGGCCGCCAGCCGGTGCGGAGGGGGTGCGGCGTGGAGTTCGAGGAGCTCACCCAGGGGCAGCCCGAGGACGACGAGCCGACCGGTCTCAGCCCGCTGACCTGGACGGCGATCGCGGTGGTCTGCGTGCTGGCCGGCCTGGTGTTCCTGATCTTCCAGAGCCCGACCGAGCCGCTGGCCGGGCCGACCCCGGCCCATCCCGGGGTGGCGCGGACCGGCCTGTCCTTGATTGAGCACCCGGCGGAGAAGCTGAATATCGGCGGGATGTGCCCGGCGGTCACCGACGGCGCGAAGACGCTGATCGTGTCGTTCACCCTGGTCAACATCAGCACCATGGATGTCGTCCTGATGGATGTCAAACCGGTGTTGCCGGTCGGCGGCCTGCGATCGCTCGGCGCCAACCGGGCCGGCGGTACCTGCGAGCACCCGGCCACGGAGGCGGTTGGCGGCCTGCTGACCCCGGGCGAATCCCAGTTGATTACGATGCGGTTCCGGTTGCCGAAGGTGTGTCCACAGGCATACCCGCTGCAGTCTCGGGTCCGGCTGGTGGTCAACCAGATGGTGGGAACGACGACGGTGCCGGTGTACAGCGATCTCGGCGTGATCACCTTCGACAGCTGCCCGGGGCAGCCGCTCGCCGGGCCGACAGCACGGAAATGAGGTGCAGATGACCGGCAGTACGCCAGTTTTCGCGCAGGACCCGGCGACGGCGAGGTACTACGACGAGCGAGCCGCGGAGTACGACGAGTGGTACGAGGATCGTGGTCGGTTCGCGGAGCGGGACCGGCCGGGATGGAGCGCCGAGGTCGACCGGCTGGTCGAGCTGGTCGCCGCTCTGCCCGCGGCGCGGACTCTGGATGTCGCCTGCGGCAGCGGATTCCTCACTCGGCACCTGCGCGGGGTGGTGGTCGGCCTGGATCAGAGTCCTTCGATGGTGGCGCTGGCCCAGTCCCGGCTGCCGGCCGGGGTGGCGCTGGTCGGTGACGCGCTGGATTTGCCGTTCGCCGACGCGGCTTTCGACCGGGTCCTGACCGGGCACTTCTACGGCCACCTGCCGGCGTCGGAACGGGCCGCGTTCCTGGCACAGGCCCGGCGGGTGGCGCGCGAGCTGCTGGTGATCGACTCCGCGCTGCGGCCCGGGGTGGAACCCGAGCAGACCCAGGAGCGGGTGCTGAACGACGGCTCGCGGCACCAGGTCTTCAAGCGGTACCTGAACGCCGATCAGCTAGCGGCCGAGATCGGCGGCGAGGTAGTCCTGGCCGGTGACTGGTTCGTCGCCGCTCGCGCTATCGCTCCGGCCGGCGCCGAGTAAGCCTCAAGCCTGGCCCTGACCACGTCGATAGGGAGGACAGCCAAGGAAGGGAGCAAGGGCGGGCATGTGCTAGCTGGGAGTGCAGGGAATGAGGCTAGGCAGATCTGCCGGCACCCTCGCTGCGGTCCGCGGTGTGCAACGCAAGCAGTTGCTCAGCCTTGGCGCGGTTGTGGCTTTGATGGTGGTCCTCGGCCTGGCCAGCGGTCTGGAACTGCACCAAGTACAGGCCGCGACGAGCCGAGTCGGCACCAAGCGAGTGCCCGCCGTGCAACTTCTCGCCAGCGTGGACGCGGATATTCGGGCGTACCGCGAAGTGCAGCTGGAACATGTGCTCGCGAAGAATGCCGAGTCGCAGAATCCGCTCGAGGCCAGGATGCGGGCGAGCCGCGCTGCCGTCGATTCCAATCTCGACCGGTACACCGGCTTTGCCTCCCGCGGTGAGGAACGGCAGTTGCTTGCCGCCTTGCGTGAGGCCTGGGCACGCTACGTCCAGCAGGCGAATGACTTTCTCACCCCGTCCCGCAATCAAGACGTCAAGACCGCTCGGGGCTACTTGAACGGCGTCGCGCAGGAGAGCTTCGTCGCCATCTCCATCGGCCTCCGTACTTTGCGCGCAGCAAATGATCGGGCGGTCACCCGTGACGTCCAGAACAGCCAATCGACGACCTCATTCGGTCTGGTGCTGAACCTCGTGCTCCTCGGCATCGCCGCAATCGTGGCGATCGGCAGCCAGATCGCCATTTTCAGCCAGAACATGCGTACCGAACGGTTCCGCTCGTTGGTGCAGCGCTCATCTGAACTGACCCTGGTATGCGATCCGGCCGGGCACATCGGTTACGCCAGTACGGCGGCTTCGGAGATGCTTGGCGTCACTTATCACCAACTGCTCGGCCGAAACGTTGTCGATCTGATCGACGACCAGCACAAGGGTGCCGTTGCGGAACTCTTCGCCGGCAACAAAGTTCGGGCGCAGGCCCCGGTGGAATGCCAGATCGCGCATGCTGATGGGTCGATCCGCTGGGTGGAACTGATCAGCACCGACCTCACCATTGATCCGGCGGTCAAGGGCGTCGTGGTGCGACTGCGGGACATCACCACGCGGCGCCACTTGGAGATCGAGTTGCGGCATGCGCAGAAGCTGGAATCCGTCGGTCAGTTGGCCGCCGGCATCGCCCACGAGATCAATACCCCGCTCCAGTTCATCGGTGACAACGTGCGGTTCCTCACCGACGCCTTTGCCGACCTGGCGACCTTGGTACCTGGTGCTCAGGTCAGCGACTCTGGCGATGCCGACGGCGACGGGCCGGCGCCGGCGACAAGCAAGGTGGATCTCGCCTTCCTGATCGACGAAATCCCGCAGGCCCTGGCCGAGACGCTGGAAGGCACCCAGCGGGTGCAGGTCATCGTCCGGGCAATGAAGGCGTTTGGTCACCCCGGTGGGGAGGAAAAGGTTCCGGCGGACATCAATGAAGCGGTCGAAAACACCGTGGTGGTGGCCGGCAGTGAGATCAAGCAGGTGGCCGATGTCGAATTGGTCCTGGCCGAGGACCTGCCGCCGACCTGGTGCCTACTCGGTGACATCAACCAGGTGCTGCTCAACCTGATAGTCAACGCTGCCCACGCCATCGGCGAGGCGAACACCGGGTCCGCCCGTCGCGGCGTGATCACCATACGTACCAGGAGTGATGGGGAGTTTCTGGCCATCGACATCCAGGACACCGGCGCCGGTATCCCGCCCGAGATCGCCGATCGCATCTTCGATCAGTTCTTCACGACCAAACCCGTCGGCAAGGGCACCGGTCAGGGCCTCTCCCTGGCTCATACCCTGATTCACGATCGACATGGCGGAACCATCACGTTCAGCACCGACCCGGGTGCCGGCACCACGTTCACGGTTCGCATCCCGCACCGGGTCGTCGCTAAAAGTGCGAGCGAATCGATGGCATCGTGAAGCGCCTGGGGACTTCGGTGATCGGCCTCGTGCTGGCCGCCACCGGGTTGACGGCGTGCGTGGACAACGGCGGGGACGGTGCCACGCTGCCGATGTCGGCGCCCGGTGTCGCCGGAGTGCAGTGCTCGGCCGTGTTCGGCCGCGGTGAGCTGACGATCGTCTTTGACGCTCACGCCCGGGACGGCCTGCATCACTCCTGGTTCGACGCGGCCCGACTGGTGTTCGCCGATCACGACTACAAGGCCGGCCGTTACCCGGTCCAATTGCAACTGTGTGACACCACTCAAGCCAGCGTTCGTTCAGTGGACAACTGCCCCGCGTCCGCCCGCTCCTACGTGGCCACGAAGAGCGTGATTGCCGTTATCGGACCCGTTGATTCGTTGTGTGCGACGAAAGAGATTCCGATCACCAACCGCGCCGGGCTGGCCATGCTGAGCCCGGAGAACACCTACGTCGGCCTGACCCACGGGGGAGTGGGCACGTCCACGGGGGAGCCGGAGATTTACTACCCCACCGGCAAGCGGACCTACGCCAGGCTCGTTGGCAGTGGCGCCGCCCAAGGTGCCGCCGACGCGCTCTATCTCAAGCAGCAGAACCTGAATCGCGTCTATCTTCTGCAGGACGACGAACCGTACGGCCGGGGCATCATGGCCAGTTTCACTCGGGCCGCCAAGAAGCTCAACCTGACCATCGTCGGCACCGACTCCTGGACGGACGACTCGTCCCGCTTCCCGGCCATCATGAAGCGCGTGGCCGCGGCCAGGCCGGACGCCATGTTCCTGGCCGGCCGCGGGCGAGCCGACCTGATCAAAGCGAAGGTCAGGTACGTCGGCCCCAACTCCGGGGTCAAGCTCGTCGCCCCGGACGGCTTTGCGGCCGCGTCGCTCTTCCAGGGCACGGGATCCACCGGGCGCGAAGGCAACGGCACGGTGATCAGCGTCGCCGGTCTGCCGCCAGAGCGGTTGCCGGCCGCTGGGCAGCGCTTCATCACCGAGTTCAAGGGCGTGAACAGCCTGCAGCAGGTTGACCCGCACGTGCCCTACGTCGCTGCCGCCGCCCAGGTCATCCTCGAGGCGATCGGGCGCTCCGATGGAACCCGGGCCGGCGTGGTGGACCAGCTGTTCAAAACCCGCTTGTCGACGACGATCGGCGACGTCGCCTTCGACGCCAACGGCGACCCGAGGCAAGCGCCGACGACCATGTTTCGGGTAGTCGACGGCGTGTTGCAGTCGATGAACGCAGTGACACCGCCGTCCTGGCTGGTCAACTGACAGTTGCGTCCCAGACCGGCCGCCGAAACACCGCGTTGCCGCTCGAACCATACCTTTTCGGAGGAAACATGTCCGTCAACGCGACCCCAGCGCAGCTCAGCCGCCGCCGTTTCATGCAGGGCAGTGTTGGACTTTCACTGCTCGGGAGCAGTGCGCTGGCCACTTCCGGCTGCGGCTCCAGTACCACCAGCGGCAGCGGCAGCAGCGGTGCCGGAAAGGTGGTGTCCTTCTACTCTTGGGACGACAAGACCGTTATGCAGCCGGTGCTCGATCTTTTCACGAAGCGGACCGGCCTCACCGTTACCTTCACGCACGGTCAGCCGGTGGAGCCGTACACCGCCGCCCTGAATACCAGCCTGAAGTCTGGTGTCGCTCCCGACGTCTTCATCCTGACCGCCGAGAACAAGACAATGGTCACCGACGGGTACGTGAAGGACATCTCCGACCAGTCCTTCATCGATGTCATGAACTCCGCCAACCGGGAATTCATGACGGTCGACGGAAAGGTCTACGGCATGTCGGTCGCGTCCTGGGCCGGCGGCATCATCTACAACAAGACGCTGCTCGCCAAGGCCGGTGCCGAGTCGCTCCCGGACAGCTGGGCCGGCTTCCTCCGGCTCTGTGCAAAGCTGAAATTGCTTGGCACTACGCCATATTACGAGGCTGCGGCGGACGGCAACTTCATGTCGCTATGGGGGCTGGTCGGCGGATACTTCGCCGACCAGGGCCATTTCCCGGATCAGGACATCTTCGACGGCAAGACCAGCTTTGCCGAGACCTGGTCCGAGCCACTGACCGCCTACTGCGAGCTCTATGCCCGGGGCCTGATCCCCAAGTCAGTACTGAAAGTCAACGGCAGTCGGATGTTCACCGAGTTCACCAGCGGCCGGCTGGCCATGTTCGGCGCCGGCAGCTGGGACGTCCCCGGTGTCCAGAAGAGCGTCCCGAAGCTGTCCTTTGACATCGGCGGCATCCCGGGCGTCAACAAGGGCACCACCTACTGGACCGGGGCCGCCAGCCCCGGGTATGCCATCAATTCCAAGGCGAAGAACCCCGAGACCGGTCTGAAGTTCCTGCAGTTCCTGGCCAGTGAGGAGGCCATCGAGGTGTTCGGCACCTCCAGTGGATCGATCACCACCACGAGCAACTACACACCCAGCTTCCCCGAAGGGCTCGTGAACGCGGCCGAGGGTGCCCGCTCCGGTCGGATCTATTTGGGCGTCGTCCACTGGCCGCGCCACGCCGAGGACCTGGCGACCGTACTCAAGAGTGGTGTACAGAAGGTGATCCGCGGTTCGCTCAAGCCCCAGCAGATCCTGACCGCCATGGACAAGAAGCTCAAGCAGCTCGACAAGAGGTAGTCGGCGCGGCCGAGGAATATGCCTCAGACCCGGGTCGGAACGCCGGGCTCGGACCGGACCGGGGAGGCGGCCCTGGCGTCGAGCCAGCCGAGGAAGTCCTCGCCCGACAGCGGCGGGCTGTGCAGGTGTCCCTGGCTGTGGTCGCAGCCCAGCTCGGTGATCATCGCCAAGGTCGCGTCATCCTCGACACCCTCGGCGACCAGCCGCATGCCCAGACGATGGGCCAGCTCGACGGTGCCGGCCACGATCGCCGCGGTGCGCGGGTCACTCGTCATCTGCGTCGTGAAGCAGCGGTGGATCTTCAGCTCGGTGGCGGGCAGGTCGTTCATGTACTTGAGCGAGGAGTAGCCGGTGCCGTAATCGTCGATGCTGATCCCGACGCCGCGCTCGGCGATCCGGCGCATCGCTTCCAGGGCCCGGGCCGGGTCCTTCATCAGGCTGGTCTCGGTCACCTCCAGGACCAGGTCCGGGGCCGCCAAACCATTGCCGATCACCTCGTCGATCAGCGGCAGCAGCGAGCCGTTGGCCAGGCCGCCGGCGGAGAGGTTGACCGACACCCGCAGCCGATGCCCGTTCGCCCGCCACCGGCCGGCCTGGGCGCTCGCCTCGCGCAGCACGCACTCGGTCAGCGCGGGCATCATCCCGTTCTGCTCAACCAGGTCGATGAACACGGCCGGCCCGAGCAGACCCAGCCGGGGGTGCTGCCAGCGCAGCAAGGCCTCGGCGCCGACGACCGCTCCGGTGTTCAGGCTCAGCTGGGGCTGGAAGTAGAGCAGGAGCTGGTCCTCTTTCCCAGCAGGCTTTTTCAGGACTCGCCGGAGATCCTCGGTAAGTTCCAGTCGCTCCTGCGCGGCCGCATCCAGGGCGCTGTCGTAGATCCGCACTCCGGATCCGGAGGTCTTGGCCTGGTACATCGCGGTGTCGGCCTGGCGCAGCAGTTCGCCGCCGCTGACCCCGGGCACGTCCACGGTGGCGATCCCGATGCTCGCCCCGACCTGCAGGACCCGGCCCTTGAGGTCGTTGACCGGAGCAGCGGCGGCCTGAGCCAGGTTCAGCGCCAGATCGGGGGCTCGAGCCGTGTCGGCATCGGTGAGCAGCACGGCGAACTCGTCGCCACCGAGCCTGGACAGACAGGCTCCGACCGGGATCTGCGCCGCGAACGCCTCGGCCGTGTGCCGCAGCAACCGGTCTCCGGCCGCGTGCCCGTACCGGTCGTTGACCTCCTTGAACCGGTCGAGGTCAACGATGAGCAGGCTCGCCGATCTCGCGCTGAGCAGGGCTTTGTCGATCGCCATCAGGAACGCGCGGCGGTTCGGAATGCCGGTCAGCTCGTCCGTCATCGCCTCGTGCCGGGTCTGCGCCAGGTGCGCGAGCTCCTGAACCAGGCGCCCGATCCGCACCGTTGCCCCGATCACCCCGGCCAGTGCGTAGCCGGTCGCCGCCAGCGACCGTTCCGCGACGCCCTTGTCGACGGTCAGCAGAGCCACCCCGACGGACAGCACCAGCAGCGCGCCCATGATCGTCCCTCGGTTGGCGGAGGCGAGCGGCGTGCCCGGTCTGGGGGAGATCAGCGTGCAGGCGGCGATCAGGGCGCAGCCGAACAGCCAGGCGGGCATGGTGACCGCGGAGCTCTGGTCGGTGATGAACAGGGCCGCGATCTCGGCAACGCTGATCAGGCTCATCGCGGTGGTGATGAGCCAGATCCGGCGGTCGCGGAGCAGTCCGCCGAGTGCGGCCACCCAGATCGCCGTGCCCACCACGACCACCGCGGCTGCGCAGGTCAGCACCGAGGCCTGGAGCTGCCATGAAGCCAGCCCGTGCTGTGCCGGCCGGATCCGGGACAGGGTGAGGTTGCCCAGCGCGGCCAGAACCAGAACCGCGCTGAGGCCGTTGAGGAAGTCGCTGGGATCGGCGAGGCGGGTGCGGTTGCGGTGCCACTGAACCAGCCCCTGGTACATCCAGGCACAGCCGACCACACAGCCGAGGCTGAAGATGAGATGTCGGATCTCATCAGGCCGACGCAGGGCGGTGTCGGGCGCCAGGGCCAAGCTCTGCCCGACCAGGGCCGCGCCGGCAATGATCGCCACCCCCTGCAGCATCAGCCGCCAGACCCGATACTCGTCGGATCGCCTTGGGCGCGAACGGCTTACGTTGGCCAGCAGGCCCGTCACGGCCGTGCCGGCGATACTCGCGGCGACAGTCGGCAATCGGTTTGTTGTCACTGCACCCCCGTCCTGCCGCCGATCGGTCAACTACTGTCAGTAGTGCCATGATGACAATAGCGACAATAATCGCGGTCGGCGGACAATCTCTGGTTTCTACGACAACTGAAGGGGTGATCCGGAATCCCCGTGATCAGCACCGCCGCGCGGCCGCTCGCCGGTTGCTAATCTCCGGAGGATGCGACCGTTGCCGACCCGGGTGCACTCGGTCCTGGCGGTCGGTGACCAGATGCGGGAGATCCGGCTGCGTGGGCCCGGGCTGGCGCAGTTGCGATGCCAGCCCGGAGCGCACGTCGTGGTCCACGTGCCCACCGCCGCCGGACCGGCCCGGCGGGTCTACTCGATCTGGCAGCGCAGCCCGCAACACGCGCTGATCAGCCTCCGGGTGGCGATCCACGGGGCCGACGCGCCCGGATGTGCCTGGGCGCTGACGGTCGAGCCCGGTGACGCGGTGACCATCGAGCCGCCGCGCAGCAAGATCACCATCGACCCGGCGGCGGCCTTCCATCTGTTCGCCGGTGACGAGACCGCCGCGATACCCCTGCTGGCGATGCACGCGGCGATCCACCGATCCGACAGCGACGAACCGCCGCGGGTGATCGGTGTTTTCGAGGCTGCCACGGCTGAGGCCGAGGTCCCCGGCGGGTCCGGCGTTCCACCCCTGCCGTGGGTGCACCGCGGCGCGGCCTCGGCGGTGGCGTCACCGGTCCTGCTGAAAGCCGTCCGCGAACTCGACTTTCCGCCCGGCCCGGGAACCGCCTACCTGGCCGGCGAGAGCCGGACCTGCCAGCTGCTGCAGCGGTACCTCATCGAGGTGCGGGGCTGGCCGCGCCGATCGGTGAAGGTCCAACCGCACTGGGCACCCGGTAGGCCGGGTTTCGGTGCCGGCCCGGACAAGTCCGACAACCGATGGTGACCTGCGGCCAGCGCCGCGCAAGTGTGCATGATCACCGAGGGTTGAGGGCTGCGGCGGGCACGGCCGCCAGACCAGCACGCATAACTCGGCGATGGGTGCTGGGTAAGCGGTTGCCGTGGCCTTGTGCGTGTCCGAGTGGCGGGCCCGATTGGGCAATCACCGCAGGGCTGAGCGGAGGCACTGGGGTTGAGCGGAGGCTTACTGGCGCACCGGGATGGCGGCGAGCGCGGCAGCCAGATCGGCGGCGCGGACCGGTTTCGGCAGGTAGCCGTCCATTCCGGCGTCCGCACACGCGGTCCGGTCCTCCGGGGTCACGCTCGCCGTCATCGCGATGATGTGCGGCTGCCGCTCCGGCGGCAGATCGGCGCGGATCCGGCGGGTGGACTCCAGGCCGTCCATCACCGGCATGTGCACGTCCATCAGGATGACGTCGTAAAAGCTGCGACGGACCGCGTCCAGGGCATCGCGCCCGTTCTCGGCAATGTCGACCTGGTGCCCGATCTTGCTCAGCATCAGCTTGCCGACCTTCTGGTTGACCTCGTTGTCCTCGGCCAACAGGATCCGCAGTTTCCGGTCATCCGTGGGGTACGCCGGGATCGGCGCCGCGCGCTCCGACAGCGGCTGACACGGCTGGCTCGGCCCGGACTGGCGGGGGATGACCGCGTTCGGGAACAGCACCCGGGTGATCGCCTCGAACAGTGGGGTACTGCGCATCGGCTTGGTCAGGACGGCGCCAAACAACCGGTCGTCGTTGCGGTCACGGCGTCCGATGCTCGACAGCAGCACGAGCGGGAGCCGGTGACCGGCCGGGAGACTACGCAACGCCGTTGCCAGCTGGACGCCGTCCATCTTCGGCATGGCGAAGTCGAGGATCGCGAGATCGAAGCTCCGGCCCGCCCCCACCAGGGCCAGAGCGTCCTCAGGTGCCGCGCAGGTGGTGCAGAACATGCCGTACCCCTCCAGCTGCAGGCGCAGGATCCGGCGATTGGTGTCGTTGTCGTCGACCACCAGCACATTCCGGCCGGCCAGCAGGGCGAGTTCGGCGGGCTCGGTGCCACGGCCGGCCGGCGACGCGGAGTCCTCGCAGCGGCCGACCACGATGCCGAAGCTGAACTCCGAGCCCGTCCCGGGTGTGCTGGTCACCGTGAGTTCGCCGCCCATCGCCTCGACGATCGCCTTGCTGATCGCCAGCCCGAGCCCGGTGCCGCCGTAGACCCGGGTGGTCGAGGCGTCGACCTGGCTGAAGGACTTGAACAGCCGGTCCATGCTCTCCGGCGAGATGCCGATCCCGGTGTCCGCCACCGTGAATCGCAGCCGGATGCCGTCCGACGGTTCGTTCTCCAGCTCGACCCGCAGCAGGACGTCGCCGTGCTCGGTGAACTTCACCGCGTTCCCGACCAGGTTGCCGAGCACCTGCCGCAGCCGGACAACGTCGCCCACCACCATCGTCGGGCAGTCCTCCGACAGGTGTGAGATCAGGTCCAGTTCGCCTGCGGTACCGGCGAATTGGGCGATCGTGTTCTCGACGGTCGCGCGCAGCTCAAACGGGTGGTTGTCCAGCTCAAGGTCGCCGGACTCGATCTTCGAGAAGTCCAGGATGTCATTGATGATCGACATCAGCTGATCCCCGCTGCCCCGGACGGTCTCCACCAGGTCGCGCTGCTCGGCGTCCAGGTGGGTGTCCAGGAGCAGGCCGGTCATCCCGATCACGGCGTTCATCGGGGTTCGGATCTCGTGGCTCATCGTCGCCAGGAACGCCGATTTGGCCTTGGTCGCCGCGATCGCGACGTCCCGCGCGGTGGCCATCGCCTCGACCGCCTGGGCGACCTCCTGCTCCGCGCGACGGCGTTCGGTGACGTCCAGCGACAGCCCGCAGATCGCGTAGATCCTGCCCTCGCGGTCGTGCAGCGGCACCTTCACCGCGTCGTACCAGTGCGGTCCGTCGTGGAGTTCGGCGCGCTCCTCCACCCGGTACGGCCCGTCCAGGGCCTTCATGTTGTTGGCGTGCCACTCCTCGGCGGAGGGGTGATCGCTGAAGGCGTCGGTGCCGAGCAAGTCGGCCTCATGGAGGCCGTACGCCTCCTCGAAGGCCCGATTCACCATCAGGTAGCGGCCCAGCAGGTCTTTCACGTAGATGATCGACTGGTTGTTCTGGATCACCGCCCGGAGCATCATCGCGTGCTCGTCGCGCTCGCGCTCGGTCTGCCGCTGTTCGGTGATGTCGCTGGCGACGCCGATGTGCCCGGTGGGCGTCCCGTCGGTGGAGTACATGAAATTGACGGTCAGCTGGACCTGTCGGCGACCGCCGTCCTTGCGCAGGTACGTCCACTGCCGGGTTTCGGCAGCGCCGTTGCGGGTCGGCTCGACGAACACCCTGAACCCGGCCGGGATGCCGAGTTCGGCGGCGCGGGCGGCGATCTCGTCCCGGTCGTGGAGCAGCTCCGGGCTGCGTCCGATCACCTCGTCGGCCGAGTAGCCGGTCATCCGCTCGGCGCCCCTGCTGAAGACGGTGATCAGGCCCTCGGGATCGGTGGCGATGATCGCCTGCTCGGTGCTGCTGAGCACCAACGCGAACAGGTCGCGGGCCTGCCGCAGGTCCTGGGCGGTACGGCGGAGCTCGGTGACGTCCTGGCCGGTACCACGGATCCGCAACAGGGTGCCGGCGTCGTCCAATTCGACGAAACCACGGGCGGACAGGATCCGCTCCTCGCCGTCCGGGCGGATCAGCCGGTGCTCCACCTGGTAGAAGCCGCCGACTTTGCTCGCCCGGGTGACGGTTCCGGCCAGCAGGCCGCGGTCGTCCGGGTGGATCATGTGCCGATAACTGTCCAGATCCGGCTCGAAGGTGTCCGGGTCCACCCCAAAGATCCGCTTCAGCTCCCGGGACCAGGTGATCGCCTGGGTGGCGCCGTCGTAGGTGAAACTGCCGACGCCTCCCACCCGTTGCGCCTCGTCCCGCTCCAGCAGTTCACGGCGCAACCGGAGCTGGATCATCACCTGGTCGGCAAGGATGCGCAGCAGGTCGAGTTGCTGTTCGCTGAGCTCGCGCGGCTTCACGTCGACGACGCAGAGCGTGCCGAGCACCGACCCGGTCGGTGCCCGAAGTGGGAAACCTGCGTAGAACCGGACGCCGCCCGGCGCGATCACCTGCGGATGGTCCTTGAATCGCGGATCCGAGCCGGCGTCCGGAATGATCATTTCGGTGTCGCGGCCCAGCATGTACTCGCAGAACGTTCCCTCGCGATCGACCTGCCGATCGGTGTCGATCAGGCCGACCAACGCCGTGGGCACCTCGGCGATCAGCGCCGCGGCCCGGACCAGCCCGTCGAACGGGCCGCCGTTCAGGTCGCCCGGGTCATCGCTCACCCACTCTTCTTCGGCACCCACAGCCTTTCGATGAACCGATGACCGATTTCGGCCGCTGACAGGGCGCCGATCAGGGTGACGATGATGATGACGATCGCGACCTTCGGCTGGTGCAGGTGCAGCCCGTAGAACCGGGCGAGCAGGCTGACCACGAGCATCACCGGCCCATGCAGCGCATACAGGGCGAATGACCGGCTGCCCAGCCACTGCGCTACCCCGGAGTTCAGCAGCCGGTGGCTCGGGCCGTCGGACGGCTGAACCAGGCAGAAGATCAGCCCCGCCGCAATCACCAGAATCGGGAGGTATTCCAGCCGGCGGACGTCGTTGGCCAGGTACATGCAGCCGACCAGGCCGATCAGGCCGAGCGCGGCACCGATCGCGGGCCAGCGGACCGGCCGATACCGGATCGCGGCGGTGTAGGCCCAGTAGATGACCATCCCGGTGCCGAGCCCGGTCAGGCCTCGGCCGAAGGCGGTCCACCCGATCGCGTTCTCCACACCGGCGGACATGAACAGCACCAGGGTGCCGAAGGCCACCGCGGCCGGTCCGACCCACTGTTTGCGGTGCACCCAGGGCACGGCGGCGATCGCGACCACGAGCAGGACGTTGGTCCACAGCTCGATGGACAGCGACCAGGCCGCCGCGTAGCCGGCGTAGTGCGGCCCGATGAAGCCCTGCAGCAACAGCATGGACGACACGTAGCCCCAGGCCGATTCCGCCTCGACGCCGAACGCCGGCCGATCCGGTGCGTACTGGTAGTGGTAATGCTGCGCCACCCAGGTCAGCGTGACGGTGCACAGGGCGATCGCCACTCCGGTCAGGTGCAGCGGCAGAAACCGCCGAGCTCGCAGCGAGCTGAACCGGAAGACGTCGCCCGACGTCCGGGTGGCCAGCATCGACCGGGCCAGGACGAACCCGCTGAGCACGAAGAACAGGTCGACCATCAGGTACCCGCCGCTGATCACCTGGTCGATCGGCCTCGGCAGTTCCAGATCGCGAATGTACTTGTTCAGATGGAAGATCACGACGAACAGGGCGGCTACCCCACGCAGCCCGTCGAGCTCGGTGAAGCGCTTGCGAACGTCGAGCACCCGCGTGCTCGGCTCGGGGGCAGTGGTGATCACGCTGACCGACGCGGTGTCAAACGCGGTATCGGGCGCTTCGGGGGCTGACATCGAGCGCGCAAACCTTTCAGCGGCCTGGACACCGGACCGGCACGAGGACGCAACGGTTCGGACTGGACGAAGCCGACATCTTAGGGAAGACCCACAGGATTCTGTGTATCGATCATGAAAAGGTTGTGCAAAGGAAAGCAATATGTTGCCGCGGACCCGCAGCGATCAAGGCATTTCGTTGAGTTCGGCTCGGGAGATCTCCAGGAACGCGTCGGTGAAGTAGTCGGTCAGCGGGCGCGGGTCGTCGGTGCGGGCGGGTGAGCCCGGAGCGGCGAGCAGTTCGGCAATGAAGAGCGGGGCGTGCCGAGCCACCTCCAAGGGGGTGACCTTGCGGGGTTCGTCGTCCGGTTCGTGCATCCCGAGGGACCCGGTGAGGACGACGATCAGCACCTGGACGTCGACCATCGGGTACCAGCCGAAGGACGTCCGCACGCAGCTCTTGATCAACTCCAGCAGGTCGTCGGCGGACACGCCGTCCGGGTGCAGGTCCTCGAGCAGGGCCCGGACGACAACGCCGAGCACGATCCGGACCTGCTCCGGATCGGCCGCCGCCAGCTGGTCGGTGGCCTCGTTGAACGCGGCGACGTCCTGGGTGCGGGCAGCCAGGACGGCGTCCATCGTCGCTGCGGAGATCGCCCGCGCAGCGGCGGGCAGCGGGTGCTTCGGCATGAGACGAACGTAACGGCTGGCCGGGGTCAGAGGACGCCGGCAGCGGTGAAGGCGGCGATCACGTCGTCCTCACTGACCGGGGTGTAATTGTTGACGTCGACCCCGACGTTGAACTGCCGCCCGCTGAGTCGCCAGGTGGTGTGCACGTGACCGTGCACGATCGGCAGGCCGCTGTCGAACGGCCGCTGCTCGGCGTAGCGGTCTTCGCCGTGCGAGTCCCCGGCGTACGGGAAGTGCCCGATCAGCACGGGGTACCGCCCGGCCAGGGCGAATCCGATCGTGCCCTGCACCACCGAGCGGAACCCGGCGGCGAGATAGCGGGTCGTCCAGTCCGCGCGTCGGCGTGGGTTCGGGTCGAACGGACGGTCGTGGTTGCCGACGATCAGGTCTTTGGTCCCGTTCAGCTCGGCGAGCACGCCGAGCGTCTCGTCGATCCGGCCGAGCGCGAAGTCGCCGAGCACGAGCACCCGGTCGTCGGGAGCGACGACGTCGTTCCAGCGCTGCACGAGCCCGGTCCGCATCGCCGCCACCGAGTCGAACGGACGGTCGCAGTACTCGATGATCTTGGCGTGGCCGAAGTGGGTATCGGCGGTGAACCAGGTCTGCATCTGACGTGATCCTTTCGCGCGGCGCACCGGCTGTCGAACCGGCCCGCCCGGGTTCCGCGGCGGCAACCGACTACGGTTCTGCAGCATGAGGGCAGCGCGTTTGTACGGGATCGGCGACATCCGGATCGGCGACGAGCCGATGCCCGTACCGGTTCCGGGGACCAGCCTGATCAAGGTGACCGCCGTCGGCATCTGCGGCTCCGACCTGCACTGGTACGAGGATGCCGGAATCGGCGACGCCCAGCTGTCCGCCCCGCTCGTGGTCGGGCATGAATTCGCCGGGGTGATCGAGGGCGGGCCTCGGCACGGCGAGCGGGTCGCGGTCGACCCGGCGATCCCGTGCGGGGTCTGCGAGCAGTGCCTGGCGGGCAACCGCAACTTGTGCCCATTCGTCGACTTCGCCGGGCACAGCACTACGGACGGCGGCCTGCGTGAATACCTCACTTGGCCGAGCGAACTGCTGCACCGGTTGCCGGACGAGATCTCCGACCCGGACGGCGCGATGCTCGAACCGCTCGGCGTCGGCCTGCACGCCTACGACCTCGGCCACGTCCGGATCGGCTCGACGGTTGCGGTGATCGGCTGCGGCCCGATCGGGCTCTGCCTGGTGCAACTGGCCCGGGCCGGTGGGGCGACCCTGGTGATCGCCTCCGACCCGCTGGCGCACCGCCGCGACGCCGCGCTGGGGTACGGAGCGGACGTGGTGCTCTCCGCCGACCCGGCCGAGTTCGGGCCCGGACTGGTCGAGGCCACCCATGGCCGCGGGGTGGACGTCGTGTTCGAGGCCGCGGGCACCGACGAGGCCGTCGCGAGTGCGATCACGGCGGCCCGGCCCGGAGCCCGGGTGGTGCTGGCCGGCATTCCGGGCAGCGATTGGACGGCCTTCTCGGCTTCTGCGGCCCGGCGCAAGGGACTCACCTTGGTGATGGTCCGGCGGATGAAGGAGTCGGTGTACCCACGGGCGATCCGGCTGGTCGGGCGCGGGCTGATCGACGTCCGGACGATGGTCACGGCGCGCTTCGGGCTGTCCCGGGTGGGGCAGGCGTTCCGCACCGCACAGGCCCGCGATGGGCTAAAGGTGATCGTCGAGGCGGACACCCCGGACGACGTCCTCGGAGTCTGGGGAGAGGTGCTGTCCGGCGATGAGTGACCCCGTCGTGGGCCGGGAGCTGTACCTGGCCGTCGACTGCTCAACCACCGCGTCGAAGGCGGTGATCTACGACCCGGCTGGTGCCGTGGTGGCCGCGGCGTCCCGGCCGCTGCCGCTGTCCCAGCCCGAACCGGGACGCTACGAGCAGGACGCGCGGGACTGGTGGACGGCGACCCGGACCGCGATCGGCGACGTCGCCGGTCAGGTGGACACCGCGGGAATCCAGGCGCTCTGCCTGACCCATCAGCGCGAGTCGTTTGTCTGCCTGGATTCCGACGGCGTCCCGCTGCGGCCGGCGATCCTCTGGGCGGACGGCCGGGCCGGGGCGCAGATCGCCCGGTTCGGCAATCCGCACGTGCACGAGCTGTCCGGGAAACCGCCGGACGTCACGCCGGCGCTGTACAAGCTGGCCTGGCTGCGCGAGCACGAGCCGGAGGCGCTGGCCGGTGCCGCCCGGGTCGGTGACGTGCAGGCGTACCTGGCCTGGAAGCTGACCGGCCGGTGGGCGACCAGCCAGGTGAGTGCGGACACCCTCGGGCTGCTCGACCTGCGCCGACTGACCTGGTCACCGGAACTGCTGGCGCTGGCCGGGGTTCGGCCGGAGCAATTGCCCGAGTTGTGTACCGCAGGGGAGGAACTCGGGCGGATCGACCTCCCTGGCCTCACCGGATTGCCCTTGATCGCCGGGATCGGCGATGGCCAGGCCGCCGGAATCGGTGCGGATGTGACCGCCCCCGGCGCCGGATACCTCAACCTCGGCACCTCGATGGTGCTCGGCGTGCAGACCGACACCTACCAGTGCGATCCGGCGTTCCGGACCCTGGCCGGTGCGGTGCCGGGCACCTTTGTGCTGGAGACGATCTTGAACTCGGCCGCCTACCTGGCCGGCTGGTACCGCGAGCAGTTCGGTGACCGGACCCTGGCCGGTGCCCCGGACCCGGCGCTGGAAGCCGCCGCCGCAGCGCTGCCGCCGGGCGCCGACGGGCTCCTCACCCTGCCGTACTGGAACGCCGCGCAGACCCCGTACTGGGATGCCGATGCCCGGGGCGCCACGGTCGGCTGGCACGGCGGACATACCCGGGCGCACCTGTACCGGTCCATCCTGGAGGCGGTCGGCTTTGAGCTGCGGCTGCATCTGGAAGGGTTGGAAAAGTCCACCGGACAGAAGGTTTTGACGCTCCGGGCGATGGGCGGCGGATCCCGGAGCCCGCTCTGGACCCAGCTGATCGCGGACATCAGCCAGCTGCCGGTCCAGATCGGGACCGAGGCCGAGGTGAGTGCGCTGGGGGCGGCGGTGATCGCCCGGGCCTGGTGGTCGGGGCAGGGTGCGGCCGGGATCCCGGCGGCGGCCGCCGCGATGGCGGGGACGACCCGGGTGGTCCAGCCGCGGGCGTCGGTGGCGTCGACCTACCAGCGCCTCTTCGCCGTCTACCGCCAGCTCTACCCCGCCCTCAAGCCCATCTTCGCCGACCTTTCGGCCCTCTGACGGTGGACAGCACTTCGTCTCGTCCGGCAGGGAGGCGGCCTTCGGTCGGGTTCCTGACGCTGGTTGGGCTGGTGATCGCCGGGGCGGTGGTCGTCCGGCTGGTTCTGCTCAGCCGGCAGAGCTACTGGATCGATGAGATCTTCTCGGTGGACGAGTCCTCCGGGCGCCTCGGGAGGATGCTGAAGGTCGGATCGACCGAGGTGCACACCCCGTTCTACGCCGGGCTGCTCTGGGGCTGGATGAAGATCGGCGGCACCCACGCGATCTGGACCCGACTACTGAGCACCCTCTTCGCCGTCATCGCCGTTGTGGTCAGCTACCGCGGACTGCGTGCCGTCCCGCTGAACGATCACGTCCGGTGGGCGCTCACGGTGGCGACGGCGGCCGGGGGCACCTCGATCGTCTACTCGTTGGAGACCCGCAGCTACGCCCTGCTGATGCTGGGCTCGGTCGGGCTCACGATCAGCACGCTGCGCGCTGCCCTGCTCACCCTGGACCGCGAGGAGGTGCCCCGCCGGGTCCTGCTGACCTGGGGTGGCTGGGTCGCGGTTGCCGCCACGGCACATCTCTTCGGTGCCGTTCTGGCGCTGGGCGCGCTGGCCGTGCTCGTCGTCCTCACCGTGGTTCGTGCCCCGCGGGCCCGGGCCCGCGGAGTCCTGGTCTGGCTCGCGGTCGCGGCGGCCGGATGCTCGCTACAGGCCGTCTGGATCCTGCGCGGGCTGTCCCGGCCGGGGTTCGCCTCGGGTACCGACTGGATCCAGGCCCCCAATCGCCTGGATCTGCGGGATCTGATCACCACGGCCTTCAGTTCCGGCACGATGGCGCCGCGTAAGGACGGGTTCGCCTGGGCCTCGCCGATCGGCGTGATCGTCGTCGTGGCACTCTGTCTCGGGGCGGCGCTGTACGGGTATTTGGGACGAGCCCGCCGCCAACCGACGGCTGAGGCGACGGCCGCCGTCATCCTGCTCATCCTCGCAACGATCGTGATCGTCGCCGTGTTCGTCGTCTCGCAGCGCACGCATCTGTGGACATTGCGCAACCTGGTGATCGTGACCCCGGCCCTGACCTGGGGAGTGATCTGCCTCGCGGCGGCCGCGGCCCGGACCGTCGCCGGCCGCCGATGGGTCGCCACCGCGGTCGTCGCGCTGCTCGGCCTCGGTCTTGTCCCGATCACGATCGGCCTGGCGCACCCCTACAAGACCGACTTTCGCGGGCTGCTGGAGTACCTGATCACCGTGCGGGCCGAGCGCCCGGACGCCGAGTACGTCTTCCTCGGTGGGGATCGGCCGGGCCGGTGGCAGACCGCCAGTGAGCGTCCGGCCGACGACCCGGCCTGGGACACGCTGTACCGCCACATGTCCCGATATCCGCGGACCAACCGGTACCCGGGGCTGCCGCCGAACGGGTCCGGCACCACGGTGGTGACCTATTCCGACGGTGTGGCGAATCCGCATCTGGACCGCGACGCCGCCGCCCTGATGAAGCGACTGGATCCCAGCATCTGCCGGCGCGTCCCGATCTACAGCCTGATCGTCATCCGATGCAACTGACCGAGATAGGCTGGCTGAACCGTTGCCGACCGAACAGCGTAGGCGTGATCGGCGCCATCTCCCGGTCAGCGCCGATCACCAGGCTTCGGCCGGAAGGACGCCCAGATTGTCCGTCTTCACGAACCTTCGTCGTACGCCGATCGTGGAGCCGGTAGCCGTGGACGATGACGGTCGAGGACGGGTGCGCCGCGTCGCCGCCGGGCTGGCCACCACGCTCGCCTTCCTGCTGGTGCTGTCCGTACTGGTCGCGCCCAACGAGATCGAACGGCTCTCGCCGCAGGCGTTCCTGCGCATCCCGGTCGAGGGCCTGCTCGGCGTCGCCCTGCTGCTCGCCCTGCGCACGAAGGCTCGGGCCCGGACGGCGGTGGTGGTGCTCATCGGCCTGGTCCTCGGGCTACTGGCCATCCTGAAGATCGCCGACATGGGCTTCTACTCGGTTCTCGTCCGGCCCGTCGACCCGGTGCTCGACTGGACCTATCTCTCCTACGGCGTGGAGTTCCTGACCTCGTCGATCGGCCGGGGCGGTGCCGTCGCCGTGGTGGTCGCGGTGGTGATTCTCGCCGTCTGCCTGCCGGTTCTGATGGTGCTGTCGGTGCTGCGGCTGAGCCGTATCGTGGTCCGGCACGAGCACACGGCAACCCGGGTCGTCGCGGTGCTCGGGGTGGTCTGGGCGCTCTGTGCGGTGCTGGGTGTGCAGTTCGTTCCCGATGCGCCGGTCGCCTCCAGCAGTGCCGCCGCGCTCGCCTACGACAACGTGCATCGGGTGCGGCTGGGGCTGCGCGATCAGAACGCGTTCGCCAAGGAAGCCGCCGTGGACGCCTTCCGCAACACGCCTGGCGATCAGCTACTGACCGGCCTGCGCGGCAAGGACGTCATGTTCACCTTCATCGAGAGCTACGGCCGCTCGGCGATCGAGGACCCGGCCCTCGCACCGCAGGTCGACGCGGTGCTCGACGCCGGGACCAGTGGGCTGCGCGCGGCCGGATACTCCGCCCGCAGTGCCTTTCTCACCTCACCAACGGCCGGCGGTGGCAGCTGGCTGGCCCACTCCACGCTGCTGTCCGGCCTGTGGATCAACAACCAGCAGCGCTACAACAACCTCGTCACCACCGACCGGCTGACCCTCAACGGAGCCTTCCGACGTGCGAATTGGCGAACGGTCGCCGTCATGCCCGGCCTCACCCGGGCCTGGCCGGAGGGCGCGTTCTACGGTGACGACAAGATCTACGGCGAAAAGGATCTCGGCTACCACGGACCGAGCTTCTCCTGGGCGCCGATGCCCGACCAGTTCGCACTGTCGGCCTTCCAGCGCGCCGAGCGGGCCAACCCGGACCATGCTCCGCTGTTCGCCGAGATCCCACTGGTTTCGAGCCACGCGCCGTGGGCGCCGATCCCGCACATGGTCGACTGGAACGACCTCGGTGACGGCTCGGTGTTCGACCCGATGCCCGATGCCGGCGAGAAGCCCGGTGTGGTCTGGCGCGATTCGGCCCGGGTCCGCACCGAGTACGGCCGCTCCATCCAGTACACGCTGAGCGCCCTGATCTCCTACGTGGAGAAGTACGGCGACAAGAACCTCGTGCTGATCTTCCTCGGTGATCACCAGCCGGCCCCGATCGTCACCGGGGTGGGTGCCAGCCGGGATGTGCCGATCACGATCGTGGCCAAGGACCCGAAGGTGCTGGACCAGATCTCGGGTTGGGGTTGGCAGGACGGCCTGAACCCGGATCCGAAGGCCCCGGTCTGGCCAATGAGCTCGTTCCGCGACCGGTTCCTGACCGCTTTCGGGTCGCAGCCCTCTAAGTAGCGGCACGGGTGTAGCGGTCGGCCAGAATCCGGAGCTCGGCGGTGAGTTCGGGGGAGTCGAGCACCTCGAAGTCGGCACCGAGGAAGCCGAGCCAGGGTGCCATCGCCGCGGCCGAGCCGGCCCCGATGCTCACCAGGCAGCTGTCGTCGTCCACAATCTCGATGGAACCGGCTGCTGGGCCGAGCTTTTCGGAGATCTCTGCGGCCGGAGCATGGACCCGCAGCCGGGCCATGAACTTCCACTGCGCCGTTCGCGATCCCTGTCGGACGTAGGCCGCGGCGTCCCCACCGGGCGGCTCACGCTCGGCGAACCGGAGCCCGACTGCGGTCGGGTGCTCGATCCGGTCCACCCGGAAGTTCCGCCAGTCGCCTCGGTCCACGTCCCAGGCGACCAGGTACCAGCGGCGTCCCCAGTTCACCAATCGGTGCGGCTCGACCGCTCGCGAGGTCGCCGTCCCGGAGTGGTCGAGGTAGCCGAACCGCAGCCGCTCACGGTCCCGGCAGCCGGCCGCGATCAGCGCCAGCGTCGCGCCGTCCACCCTCGGTCCGCGATGTTTGCCGGCGCTGACCGTGTAGCTCTGCAGGGCATCCACCCGCCGACTCAGCCGGTTCGGCAACACCTGCTGCAACTTGGTCAGCGCTCGCAGCGCGGTCTCCTCGATCCCGGCGATGGCACCCCCGGCGGCGGTGCGCAGGCTGACCGCGATCGCCACCGCCTCCTCGTCGTCGAGCAGCAGCGGCGGCATCGCGGCCCCGGCACTCAGCCGGTAACCGCCGATGGCCCCCCGAGTCGCGTCCACCGGGTAGCCCAGCGCGCGCAGTCGCTCGACGTCGTTGCGGATGGTCCGGGTACTGACGCCGAGCCGATCGGCCAGTTCCGGCCCCGGCCACTCGCGCGGCGTCTGCAGCAGCGACAGCAGTCGCAGCAACCGTGCGGACGTTTCCAACATGACGACGAGGCTAGCTGGCCATCAGGCAGACTTCGTTCCTGATGGCTCGTCCTCTGCGGCAGGCGCGTCCTCCGGGGCATAACGGTTCAGGACCCAGCTCGTGATCAGCACGACGAGGACGGCATTGAGGACCGATCCGGCGATGTCCGTCGGATGGTGCATGCCGCGGTAGAGCCGCCCGGCGGCCACCGATAGCGGGATCAAGAGCAGCAGGACGATCAGGCTCCAGCGGGCCCACTGCCGCCGGACCTGCCGGTGCACCACCACCGCGAGCGCCAGGCACAGCACCAGCGAGGCACCGGTGTGCCCGCTCGGGAAGCTGGACGTCGGCGGGGAGTCGTCCAATTTGGGGACGTCGGGACGCTCCCGCTCGATCGCCAGGGTGGTGAACAGGAACACCACGGACTGCCCGATGGTGCAGGCGGCGACGAAGATCGACTCCCGCCAGCGGTGCAGGACAAGGCGCAGGACGATCACCGCCACCGTGCAGGCCGCGACCACGGTCCCGGTGTCACCCAGCCTGCTGAGCAGCCAGGTGATGTTGTCGCCGGCCGGGGTGCGAGCCGACGCCAGAGCCCGATTGACGCCGTCCTCGCTGGTCAGCGGCCACCGGTCGGCGAGGACCCGGGTCAGCAGCAGCCCGGTCAGCAGCACCACGCCCAGAGCGAGGGCCCAGCCGGCGAGCAGCATGACGAGGGTCCGAACCTGAGTGCGCACCGCGCTCCGGTCGGTCGGCATGGCGGTCAGACAACCACGACCATCCCGCGGCGGCGACCCGGAGGTGCCAGTAGCGTGCGGGGCGTGGACTTCGCGATCAATCCTTTGGACGGCGTCCGGATCGCCTATCGCAGTACCGGTAGCGGCCCGGCGATCGTGCTGGTCCATGGCACGGCGTTGTCGCAAGTGATCTGGCGCGGGTTCGGGTATGTCAAGGAGCTGGCCGCCGATCACACGGTGATCACCCTCGACCTGCGGGGGCACGGGCGCAGCGACAAACCGCACCAGGAGTCCGCCTACCGGATGGAGTTCTTCGTCGCCGACGTGCTCGCGGTGCTCGACCTGCTCAGGGTCGAGCACACCGATTACCTGGGGTACTCCCTCGGCGGCCGGGTCGGCTTCTCGGTGATCGACGCCGCCCCGGAGCGGATGCGCCGTTTCATCAGCGCGGCCGGGGCTGCGGGCAACCGGCTCGGGGCCTTTGATCGGGTCTTCTTTCCCGGGTGTGTTGAGGTCCTCGAAGCCGCCGGGATGGACGGCTTCATCAACAGTTGGCAGGTCTACTCCGGCGGCCCGCTCGACCGGGCGACCCGGGCGGCGTTCGCCGCGAACGACGCGCAGGCGTTGGCCGCCTATATGCGAATGGCCGAGCGCGACACCGGCGTCCCGGACAGCCGGCTGGCCGGCTTCACCACGCCCACCCTGCTGCTGGTCGGGTCCGAGGACGAGGAACGACTGGCCGCCGCCGAGCATGTGCAGGCGATCGCACCGCGAGCCCGCCTGCAGGTCATCAGCGGGGTCACCCACGGCGAACTGCTGCGGCACCCGGACACGCTGCCGGCGATCCGCGCCTTCCTTGCCGAAGCCTAGTTCGCCTCCAGTAGTGGGAGCGCCGGGTCGCCTTTACCGTGGGGAAATGGACGACTACGACGAATCCGATCTTGAGGTCCATCCGCAGGAGCACACTGCGGCCGGACCGACGGCGGTGGCGGTGTCGTTGAACCGGTCACTGCGGCGGATGGGGCCCACCCGCTCGGCCCGGACGCTGCTGAAGCTGAACCAGGCCGAAGGCTTCGACTGCATGAGTTGCGCCTGGCCGGACCCCGATCCGGGGCACCGGCACACCGCGGAGTTCTGCGAGAACGGCGCCAAGGCGGTGGCCGAGGAGGCGACCAAGGACCGCGCCACCCCGGCCTTCTTCGCCGCGCACAGCATCGAGGACCTGGACAGCCACAGCGAGTACTGGCTCGGTCAGCAGGGCCGGATCACCCATCCGATGGTCAAGCGCCCGGGCGGCACCCACTACGAGCCGATCTCCTGGGACGACGCCTTCGCCCTGATCGCGACCGAGCTGAACGCCCTGGCCGGCCCCGATGAGGCCACCTTCTACACGTCCGGCCGAGCGTCGAACGAGGCCGCCTTTGTGTACCAGCTCTTCGTCCGGGCCTTCGGCACCAACAACCTGCCCGACTGCTCGAACATGTGCCACGAGTCGACCAGCATGGCGTTGGCCGAGTCGATCGGCATCGGCAAGGCCAGCGTCACCCTGAACGACGTCCATGACGCGAAGCTGATCGTGATCGCCGGGCAGAACCCGGGGACGAATCACCCCCGGATGCTCTCGGCCTTGGAGATCGCCAAGAACAACGGCGCCAAGATCCTGACCATCAACCCGTTGCGCGAGGCCGGGCTGACCCGGTTCAAGAACCCGCAGACCCCGCGCGGGGTGATCGGGAAGGGCACGGCGCTGTCGGACCTGCACCTGCCGATCAAGCTGAACGGTGACCTGGCGCTCTTCCAGGCGTTCGGCTCGCTGCTGCTGGAGTGGGACGCGGCCGATCACGACGTCCTCGATCATGACTTCATCACCAAGCACACCACCGGTTTTGAGGCCTGGCAGAAGCATGTCAGTGAGCTCGACTGGGACACCGTCACCGAATCAACCGGCCTGAGCCGGGAGCAGATCACCGAGGCCGCACAGCTGCTGCGGGACTCGGACCAGACCGTGTTCTGCTGGGCGATGGGCCTGACCCAGCACCGCAACGCCGTCGCCACGATCAAGGAGCTGGTGAACCTCGCGTTCGCGCAGGGCAACATCGGCAAGCCCGGTGCCGGACTGCTCCCGGTGCGCGGGCACTCGAACGTCCAGGGCGATCGGACGATGGGGATCTGGGAGCGCCCGTCGGCAACGTTCCTGGACGCGCTGCAGAAGGAGTTCGGCTTCGACCCGCCCCGGGAGAACGGGTTTGACGTCGTCGACTCGATCCGGGCGATGCGCGACGGCAAGGTGCAGGTCTTCGTCGGGCTGGGCGGCAACTTCGTCCAGGCCACGCCGGACACCGACGTCACCGCGAAAGCGCTGCGCGGGACCCGGTTGTCGGTGCAGATCTCGACCAAGATCAACCGGTCGCATCTGGTCTGCGGCGAGACCGCGCTGATCCTGCCCACCTTGGGCCGGACCGAGAAGGACGTCCAAGCCAGCGGCGCGCAGTTCATCTCGGTGGAGGACTCGGTGTGCGCGGTGCATGCATCGCGCGGGCCGCTGGACCCGGCGAGTGTGCACCTGCGGTCCGAGGTGGCCATCGTCACCGGCATCGCCGAGGCGACCCTCGGCGACCGGTACGGCGTGCAGTGGCGGGCGATGCGCGAGGACTACCGCCGGATCCGCGAGCACATTGCCCGGGTGGTTCCCGGTTGCGAGAGCTACGAGGTGAATGTGCACCGCCCCGGCGGGTACCTGATGCCGCACCCGCCGCGGGACACGCGAACGTTCCCGACCAAGTCCGGGCTCGGCGAGTTCGTCGTCTCCCCGGTGGAGGTGCTGACCGTGCCGCCGGGCCATCTGGTTTTGCAGACGCTGCGCAGTCACGATCAGTTCAACACCACGATCTACGGGCTGAGCGATCGCTACCGGGGGATCGAGGGTGGCCGCCGAGTGGTCTTCGTGCACCGCGACGACATCATCGCGCTCGGATACAACCCCGGCGACCTGGTCGACCTGGTCACGAAGTGGGACGACGACGATCACGTCCGGTGTGCGCCGTCCTTCCGGATCGTTGAGTACGACACCCCGCGAGGCTCCGCAGCCGCCTACTATCCGGAGACGAATCCACTCTGCCCGCTGGATCACACCGCCCGATCGAGCAACCAGCCGGCGTCCAAATCGATCATCGTGTCACTGGTGCCGGAAGGGACCGGTGGCCGGGTAGTCGGCGGTGGCGGCGTCGGCGGCGGCCAGGACGAGGTCGGATCGGACTGGTCGCACAAGTCCGACCCGGAGCCGAAACACCTGTCCTGAGCAAGCGGATCACTGGAAGCGGAACTGGCCGACCATGGTCTCCAGTTGCTGGGCGATCCCGGAGAGTTCCCGGACGGCCTCCTGCGATTCGGCGACGGACGCGGTAGTGGCGCGGGCCGCACCGGCAACACCGGAAATGTTGTCGGCGATGTTCGCGGAACCGGCGGCCGCCTCCTCAACGCTGGCGTTCATCGCGCTGGTGGTCATGGTCTGTTCCTCAACCGCGGCCGAGATGGTGGTCTGGAACTCGTTCAGCTGAGAGATGACCCGGAAGGCCTCGGCGATGGCGGACACCGCGCTGGCGGTGTCGTTCTGGATCGCCTCGACCCGGCGGCTGATGTCCTCGGTGGCCCGAGCCGTCTCCTGGGACAGGTCCTTGACCTCGCTGGCCACGACGGCGAAGCCCTTCCCGGCCTCACCGGCCCGGGCGGCCTCGATCGTTGCGTTGAGCGCGAGCAGGTTGGTCTGCTCGGCGATCGTGGAGATGTCCTTGACCACGTCGCCGATCATGCGGCTGGACTCGCCCAGCTGAGAGACGGTGGTGGTGCTGACCTCCATCGCGTGCATGGCCTGCTCGGTGACCCCGGAGGCGCCGCGGGTGTTCACCTCGATCTCCCGGATCGAGGAACCCATCTCGTGTGAACCGGTGGCCACCGTCTGGACGTTGCGCGACACCAGCCCGGCCGCCTGAGCCACCACTTCGGCCTGCGCGGAGGACTCCTCGGCGCCGATCGCGATCCGGTCGGTCACCGCACTGAGCCGGTCGCTGGCCGAGGTGAGACCCCGGATGCTGTCGGCGAAACCGGTCATCACCGCGCCGATCGCGGACAGGGCACCGTTCATCGAGGCGCCCATCTGGCCCACCTCGTCCTTGGACGTGACGTCGAGACGCCGGGTCAGATCGCCTTGCTCAACCGCGGACAGCACGGTGACGGCCTGGGCCAACGGTCGGACGATGCTGCGGGTGATCTGCCAGGCCACTGCCACCGCAACGGTGATCGCCAGCAGGCACAGCAACAGCATGGTGGTGAGGTAACCGTCCGCGATGCTCCGGGCCGACTTCGACTCCTGCTGGTTCATCGACTCCTCAAGGTCGATGAAGACGTTGATCGCCGCCAGCCACTGGATGAACGCCGGTTTGGCCTGCTGCATCAGCAGTTCCAGGGCCTCATTCTCGTTACCGGCGGTGCGGAGGCTGACCACCTTCTCGATCAGCGGCAGGGTCTTCTGCTCGATCGTCTTGATGTCCGCCAGCGCCGCGGTTTCCTTGGCGTTGACCGCGTTCGGGTCCTCGAAGATCTTGTCCATCTTGACTGCTGAATCGTCATATTTGGTCGTGAGTTTCGCAATGTTCGCGATATCCGGCTGAGCCGCGTCCGGGGTCGAGGCGAGGACGACGTCCCGGACATTGATCGCTCGGTCGTGCACGCTGCCGCGGAAATTGATGGCGTACCGCTGCTTCACGCTGTTCAGGTCGTTGATCGTGGTCAGCCGGTCGCTGATCTGTCCGACCCGAATGACGCCCAGACCGGTCAGCATCACCATGCTGAGGATCACCACCAGGAATCCGATCCCCAGCCGGTGGCTGATCTTCAGATTTGACAGGTTCACGTCGGGTCCCGAGCGGCGGGGGATAGGAGGCGATGGGTGGTGCAGCGGTTCCCGCCCGCGATGGTGCATCGGCAGGCGTACAGGCCGGCTGGAGATACTTTCGTGGTTGGGCTGCATCAGGAACGTACCTTTCCTGATGGCCTCCTAGGTTCGAAGTGTGCCAAGGAGATCGCTCACTCGAACCGAGGAGTCTGTTGTGACTGCAATCGTTGATCCGTACCCGGTAGCGACGTCGGGGCCCGCGCCGACCCGGCTGGAGTCACCTGGCCGGCGCTGGCTGGGTCTGGCCGCCGTCCTATCGGCGATGATCATGAATCTGCTGGACTCGACGGTGGTCAACATCGGTGCCCCGGCGATCCACGCGGACCTCGGCGGGTCGCTCGCCAGTCTGCAGTGGATCGCGGCGTCGTACACGCTGGCGCTCGCGGTCGGGTTGCTGACCGGCGGCCGATTCGGGGACATGTACGGTCGCCGCCGGATGCTGATCATCGGGCTGGTCGGCTTCGTCGTGGCGTCCGCCGGGTGCGCCCTGGCCTGGTCGCCGGAATCGCTGATCGGCGCCCGGATCCTGCAGGGGCTGTTCGCTGCGGCCCTGGTACCGCAGGCGTTCGGGCTGATCCGGGACCTGTTCCCACCCGCCGAGATCGGCAAGGCGTTCGCCGCGCTCGGCCCGGTGATCGGGTTGTCCACGGTTGCCGGTCCGGTGGTCGCCGGTTCGCTGATCAAGCTCGACCTGCTCGGGTCCGGCTGGCGCTCGATCTTTCTGATCAACCTGCCGATCGGGGCGTTCGCCCTGGTTGCCGCGCTGAAGGCGCTGCCTGCCCGGGCCGCGGACCAGCCCCGGCGCGGCCGGCTCGATGTGCTCGGCACGCTGATCGCCGGGACCGGAATGTTCCTGCTGGTCTACCCACTGGTGCAGGGCCGCGAGCTGGGTTGGCCGGGGTGGACCTTCGGGATGCTGGCCGGATCGGTTGCGGTGCTCGCCAGCTTCGTCTGTCAGCAGTTGTGGCGCTCGCGGACCGGGCGCACCCCGCTGGTCGAGCTCAGCGTGCTGGCCAAGCGCTCGTACGCTTCGGGCGTTGTCTTCGTCATCGTGTTCTTCGGCTCAATCGTCGGTTTCTCCCTGTCCATCGGACTCTTCCTGCAGGTCGGGCTGGGGTTCACGGCGATGAGGGCAAGCCTGTTCCTGGCCGCGATGGCGGTCGGTGCGTTCCTCGGCTCCGGGGTCGGCGCGGTTGCGGTCGGCAAGGTCGGGCGGCCGATCCTGCACCTCGGGCTGACGATCATGGCCGCCGGGTCGATCCTGCTGATGGTCGAGCTGGCCGCAGTGCAGCCCGGCCGGGCCCCCGGCTTCCTCGGCCTGGCCCCGGCGCTGCTGGTCTTCGGCTGCGGAATGGGCATGATCTTCGTGCCGCTCTTCGACATCATCATGGGTGACATCGAGGACCACGAGGTCGGCTCCGCGGCCGGGCTCCTGGAGTCGCTGCAACAGCTCGGTGCTTCCCTCGGAATCGCAGTCCTGGCAACGGTTTTCTTCAGCAAGCTCGGGTTCGACGAGGTCGGGCCGGAGGCTGCGCTGGCGGCCGGCCGACACCTGGACGCCGCGCAGGCCACCGTGCTGCTGACGCTCGGGCTGACCGTGCTGGCCTTCGCCGTCGGATTCCTGCTACCGAAGCGAGCCCGTCAGGCGTTCTGATCAAGATCAACCGATTCGCGTGGGGCCGGTCATCCGTTCAGTCACCTGGATGACTTTGGCCCCACGTGGCTCGATTGTCGTTGTTAGCCTCAACTCTCACGCTCCCGGAACCGATAGGGCACTGTGCAGGGCTACCAGACGGATCATGAGCGTGCCTACCGCTCCCGACACGTGCGCCTGAGCCTGTCTCTGTTCGGTGTCCTCGGTGGGTTCGCCATCGTCCGTGCTGTCGTCGACTGGAGCGTCGGGCCGCCGTGGTGGCTCTGGAGCAGCATCGCCGTTGTCATTGCCTACCCATTGCTGTTCCTGCTTCGGTTCGAGCGGCTGAATCAGGCGCTGATGCGGGTAGGGCTCTTGCAGGCGCGGTGGCTGGCCGGGCTGGTGGTCCTGGTCGCCTTCGCCCGCACCGATGTGGCGGGTTTGGCCATCTACCCGATCGGTGCCGCGATTCTTTCAACCTCGGTGGCAGCGATCGTCTCAGCGCGGGCGGTCCTCGCCTGGGGTGCCGCCCTCTTCGTCGGGTTTCTGATCGTGGTGGTGCACCATCCGGGGTCCAGTCCGCTCCTGCTCGGCCTGATCGCGGCCATGACCGGAGCCATGGTCTGGCTGGGCAGCAGCACTGCGGAGAGCCATCGGCAGCTCAACCGCGCCCGT
>Ga0307513_10000173_pt1 | contig 93633 bp, 92 predicted proteins | sample 15_EM_MG_FD_202174 | JGI IMG/M metagenome (GOLD analysis project Ga0307513, IMG submission 202174) | Populus trichocarpa ectomycorrhiza microbial communities from riparian zone in the Pacific Northwest, United States - 15_EM | ecosystem: Host-associated > Plants > Roots > Unclassified | place...
TAGACCCACCGTGCCCTGAGCGAGGTGGTGCCCTCAGCGAGGCACGGTAGAGTTGCTGTGGCGGAACCGGTGTTTAGTAAGAGTCCTCCTTGGACTATGAGCGCCGCGTCTCGCTGAGGGCACCACCTCGCTCAGGGCACGGTGGGTCTATTCTAGGTCCTCACCACCACCACATCACATCTAGGACCTTGAGAACTTGGCTAAGCATAGATTCAAAATTCTCTAGCCAACTAAAAAGTGTATGATGAGAAAAAAGTGCTTCAACAATAAACCTGAATTCGCTCTCCATGCATGTGTCGGTGCTGTATATAACCCCACCCGGAACAAAAAGGACAACCCCTTAACATCAATAGCAAAGTAGGAGTGAAAAAAACAAAACAAAAAAATAGATATTCAAAAAAATAAAAATAATCGACCTAACTCCCTCCATCGGTGTATCGCACCCCATTCAATTCTTCTTAACCCTAAAAGTGTTCAGGCCCTCTGTGGGCATGCCCTTGCTGCGTTGATGGGCCTCCCATTCTTTCTGAGTCTCTTCGACTGTCTTCTTCTTCCCTTCCTCCTTCTCTTTCCCCCTACCTGCTGAACCTTCTGACTCTTCGCCTTCTTGGCCAGGTAATGTTAGTGGTTTGGTACTGTTAAAGTAGGTGGCGAGAGGAAACACTACCAGACTTTGGATTCAGGAGCTTTCCGATTTCCATTCTTCGCGGCGAGGGATGGTGGTGGATGTAGATGACAATATCGAGCGTAGTCTGTGATACGAGACTATTACAATCAGCAAAATCCCCTCAAGCTCCCCAATGAGAAATCGCCCTTTCGTTCCAACTTGCCTGGCTGGTCACTCAGTAGCCTACTCTTTCACGCTCAAGTAGATTGGTTTTCCCCGGCAGCGATTTCTATCTTCTGCTTCCCTCCAGCAGATGAGCCTCAAGCAGGGAACGACATGAAATTTATACCCCTCAATTCTACACCACACCCTTCCCATCCCATTCATTCAGCCCATTCATTCGGCCATTGATTGGGAGGCCTGCACCCATCCGCTTGACGGTAATCTCTTCCTTTCGTTCCACCTCTCTCGGGTTCTCCTCCCAGGACTGGCCCCTTTCTCCCAACCCTCGACCTCCATCTCTCGCACATGTCGAAGTCAATGCAATGACCCGCCTACGGAAAGGATTCGTTTGTAGTGGAGATTGCCGAGCGAGTGGTCCGGGTGGTGTGATTCGGTTGTGAGCCTGTCGACTTTTTTAGGGCGATCGTGCAGGTGATATTTCCGGAAAATAGCGGAGGGGCGAGGGGTGGGCTTTTCTTTTTCTTTCTTTCTACTACTTTCATATGGGAAATTTATGAGTTTGTGATTTGGCGGTGGTGGTGGGTGGGGTTTATAGCCGGCTTGTTTGGGGTTTGCTCGCCGGTGGGTACAGTACTGTAACCAGTGGACGGGCTTTGGGTTTTATTTTTAACTCGCCCAAGTTTGATTATTTTTCATATGGTACGGTAGATAGATAGTGGATGAAAGGGTTGTAAGAATGAATGATAGAGGGATGGATGGATGAATAGATAGATAAATGCGGGTAGTTGCTCCATCTGATCTGATCTGGTACGATCTAAGAGGATCGATCGAGCCATACTATGAGCGCTGGAATTGGGGGTGAAATGGGAAAGTGCAGTTCAGGAGATTGTTTAGGATCTTGGACGGAAAGCTTGATTTACGAGTACAGGTAGATTTTGGTTGATGCCGAAAATTGGTACTACAGAGACTGCAGGAAGAGGAAGTATTGTAAGGTTAATTTTACCTTTTCCGGAATTCATATGTGTCTCGTTAAGTTCATCCCGGAATACTGGTACTGAAATACAGTAGTGATACTTCGCATATACTTAGACATAGTTATATGACATCACAGAGCAATGCTTGCATATTTCTTAGTCCTCCCTTAATTAGTTCCTTCCTTCTGCCCTTCTCCTTCTCCCTCTGAATTGCGCTTCCCGGCCCCGGCCTCTCTCCTAGAAGGTTCACCAACCCACCCCTCTACCCTAAATATCCCAAAAGCTGGGGGGGCAGGCGTAGAGCTACCATCTTCTACACCTTCCTTAGCGACAGCCGGAGAGGTGTCTGGGCGCCTCCTTCTTTTCCTCGCAGGCCCCTGTTCCTTGCTAGCATCTCCTAGTAAGTAATCGTTTCTCCCGCTGGAGCCTTTCTTGCCGTTATCCTGAACATTCTTACGGCTCCGGGGAGTGGTTTGCGTAGATCTCGGTGATGATGAAGTAGCGCCGGCGGAGGCGGTTCCGACAGTACTACGGAGTTTAGCAATTCTTTCACTAATTGCCCGAGCGGTAGGAACCTCCCGCCCATCTTTAGCTATTTGTAATTAGTAACTACGAATGCAGAAAGATAAGAAGGTTATGCATACGCCAGGCTTCTCTGTTTTCGGAGTTTTATTAGTTGAGTCAGGCCCTTGTATGCAGACTATTCATGGAAACATAAGCGAGAGATAGTCAATGATTACATACTGAATCTTTTGTGGCCTAACACTCACTTCATGGCTCGCAATGAGCTTTATGAAAAGCTATTATTGCTCTAAGATTAGTACTAGAATAGCAGTAGCTGAATAGGCTGAATCCTCTCTCTCTAGGTCGCAATACCATTCTCCACTGGATATCCGGGGTTCGCGGCCTTGAAATGCGGACCCAGCATTCGGTATGTCAATGGAAAGGAGAAGTACCAGCTGATCATTCTCCACAGTCCACCTCATAGCCCCAAAGCGCTGCTCGCCCTCTTTTCTCTCTTTAAGAGTCGTTTTCGCTATCCAGGAGTGAAGAGCTCTGCTGGTGGAAAGCTCTTTGGGGGCAAGCAAGAGGGGGGTTCGCTTGTGGGGGAGTATCCTGCACTTAAGTGAGGAATACAGACAAGGAGGTAGTCTGGAAGTAATGAGTGGGGCAGAAATAATATAGAGCGCTCAAGGCGTTATCAATTTCACCACTGGGATCACTCCCCTCAGTATATTCAAAGAAAGCTCTGACCATACACGGTCAATGCGGAGTACCCGGACTGGATTGGTGGTCCTGGTAGCAACTACTGAAAGTGCTGTTATCAGTTGTCTTAATCACTTTCCTTTTTAGTCCAGTTGAAGGTTTTGTACAATTATTGTACTATTGTACGAGCACTTTGCGTACAATGCCATATACTATACAGTTTTACGACCCCTGGTGTGATGTAATGTTGCCTTCCGTAGTCTAGACTGGCTTGATTTAGTTCTTGTACTATACCCCCAGTACAGTACCCGAAACCACCAAACCTATTAACAGTCAATGCCGCAACCAACCAAATGTAATCACGTACAGAGATACACTATCACACGGGCGCGCCTTGCTCAGATCTCCCCCCCACTTTCTGTTTCACCCACTCTTTTGTACGTCAACCTCTATTTTATAACTCCTGCACACCTTTTATGCGCCTCCAAACACAAAGTTTGTCGGTGTTTCGTTTTCGCTCCTTTTTTAAGGCTGGGCTCTGAACAATGAGTTTGTGCTGTAACCTATTTCGATGTGACCTGTACAGTTATCAATTCGTGTGAAGGACGCATAAGGGGAAAGAAGTGGAATGCAAGTGGGTGTGGAGAAAAGGGATGATGAAAATGAACCATCAAACCAGAGGTACATCCCAAATACTTCACTGTAGAACTTCCAGCCCACAATAGCTTTTATAAGTGTTCGAGAACATCCCATTCCTCCAAAGTCCCACTACTCCAACAACCCGTTCCATGCCCAAACCGTCCCCGGATCTCCTAATCCAGCCTCACCTAAATCTGCTCGTAAATAGCTTCAATCTCCGGAGCGCTCTTCGGTACTTCCCGCATCCTCTAACACTATTGCTAGGCTCATCATAACAGATCGCTTGCTAGGTCACAACATGCGTTGGACCCCCGAAGCAGATCTCCGGCTCTTCGGCCTTACCCTCTCTCTCCACCAAGTCCAGGTGAACTACGGGCAGCTGGCAGAGGCATTCGGAGGAGGCGTCACAGCGAAGGCCCTTGTCCATCGATTCGACAAGATCAGACGCTCCGGTGATAGCGCTACCGCCAAAGAGGGGGGAGGAGGGGGTGATGGAGGCGCAGGAACTGCAGAAAGCTTGGTTGGGACGCCGAAAAAGCGGAAGAAGCAGAAGGTTGCGGAGGGCGGCATTACAAAGAAGAAGAGGGGGGATTAGGGGGGCTTGACTTTACGTCCGTATACCGTATACAGCATGTATTGTTACTATTTGGAAAGAAGGGTGTGATTCCATCAGCAGCCGGGAGTTTATATATTAGTTGTTACCTGTGCACCCGGAAATAGGCCCGGAGGAGTAATTGTGATATAAAGAACCAGATCCCGCCATGCTCAGGACGTACTGGCCTATAAACTACTATATATACCCGTGATCCAAGCATCTCGATAGCCCAAGCTGCGAGAGATATATGCTCGGTCACTAAATCCTACCCGATTCAACCACCGCCTTACTATTTGCCCACTCTCGAAACAAGGTGCCCCCAAAAAAACATCTGCACAGCATCCCCCAAGGATACCTCGAGCTAACACTGCCCAGCAATGGTCGTCTGGACAGCCGAAAACTGCCAAAGGCTCCTGGCCGCACTAGTGAGCGCGCACCCGGAACTCAAATTCGTTGGCAACCCTCTCACTTCACATTGAATCTCCCAAAAACCCACTGACACCGAAAGCAGGACTACAGCAAGATAGCTGTTCTCTTTGGCCAAGGGGCTACCTACGACAGTATTGTCCACCGTTTCCGCCACATCAAGGCAGAGGCAAAGGCTCTCCGTGCGCAAGCCAAGCCCGGCGCTACTCCACCCAGCCCACCTCGCAAGCGAAAGTCTACAGCTCCAAGTACCCCAAGGAAAGTCGCAAAGCCCCTCAGAAACACCTATTCAGGGACAGCAGATAGTGAAATGGAAGAAATGGCTAGTAACTGAGTATAACAATAATATCTTTTTGTGATTAGGAAAGGAAAGGAAATCTATGCGAAATGGAAGAATATATACCTGCACTCCTCCGTAGATTGAAAGCAAAAAAGGAATCCTACATGGTCCTCCGGCTAGCAACCCCCCCCCCCCTTCCCTTTCCCTCTTCAAAAGATTTCCACTAAGGAACACACAATATTCACCATCCGTAACCACCAGAAGCGTGAATAGCCCAAGAAGCCGTAAATAAAGCAAACACAACACCTCATGAATGAGAACCTTCTCTCTTCTCCCTCCAATTCCCTTCATCATCCAAATTCCGCCCTGCTGGTGTCTTCATACTCCTGATATCGACATCTCAATAGAGGCAAAAAGTTCAGAATGTATGACGCTTTATTTCATTGACGGGATTTGTTGAATACGTTACATGGTTTCATGCCTTCTTGGGATGTTCGAGTGACTTACTGACATAGGGGCGGGGTCGGGGATGAATGTAGGTCTCAAAATGCTAGACCTCCTCCGGCTGGCAGGATGCCTAAAGTTGTTAGTATCTACCTCATCCCCCAATTTGTTCTCTCTTACCCTTGCTTTTCCTTCCCCGGTGAAACTGATCTAAACTGAACTATCTTAAATAGGTCTGGACCTCCGAAAATGACCGCAAAGTGCCCTCTCCCCGATCCCCGACCACAAGCTATCACTGACAAACAAACGAACTACTCAGCTCCTAATCCGCCTAATAGAACGCTCCGCAAAATCATACGACACAGTAGAGCTAGCAAAGCTCTTCCCAGGTGCCACGCCCAAGGCAATAGAAGAACGAATAGCAAAGCTCAAACGCGAGGCAAAAGCGATGGACAACCCATCCGCCACCACATCCTCCGGCAAGAATCGAAAACGCGGTACCACCGCAGCAACAGCCGCTGCTGTCGCCGGCGGCTCCGGCGTGGGAAGCGCTGGGGGGAAAAAGAGATCGAAGACTACTGCCACTGCTCCTCCACTGTTTGTTCCTGTAGTTTGTGGGGGTAATAACGATGACGAAGAGGAGGACAAGAAGAGGCTTGCTGAGGGGATTGTTTCTGCGGATGTCGGCGGGGTTGGGATTCTGGCTAGGGCCACAGAATCCATGGAGGAGGGAGGTGAAGCCGAGGCGCAAGTGGGAATCGGCCCTACTTCACCAGGAATCGGGATTGACATAGGTTTGGCCGATGTGGGTCTCGTCAAGCTAGACCCGTGGGTTAAAGAGGAGCTGGCAGTGCGCATGCAGGAGCCGTATATCGACGACAACCCGGCGGCGCTGGTTGGAGGGCTGATCGCGCAGCCGGAAGAGAATTGGCCGATTAAACCTGAGATGGTGGAGTAACCTCTCCAGGGTAGTTATCTTAGATATATTTCCCCCATTCCTGGGCAAGCTAGACGTTAGATCAGGTTTGATTTTGGATATCCCTTTCATGTTTTTTTTCTTTCACATTCATTGGTTATGGCCAGAGGTTGGGGCACGGGGAGGACTAGCCTCAGGAGCAGTTTTTGAGTGCCAGGTCGCAATCCCACGGTGTTTAACTCGGCGCAGATTCAGTATGTGGAAGTTTTGCTCTTTTCCGTTTTTCATGGGGAAATTTTCGGCCTCTATTCTTGAAAACACAATAATATTATGGTGGTCGTACTTACACCTAAGCGTATCGGGGCCATGTGATAAATGCGCCTGCATTGATTAGGGTGATAGCAAGTATCGAGGTAGACATCCGTCAAAGCCATACTTACAGAACTATAAGAGTGCATGTGCATGTGCACAGTGCACCACACTTGGGTTGGCAGCGCAGTCGCTAGATCCCTCTAGACTCCGTGGTTCCCTTCAAGCCCAAGCGGCATGGCACAATCACCGAGTGACACTCTATGTACATCTATGGCGCAAAACTTAGAAAATCACTACCAGTGATAAACCCTAGCACAATCAACACTCACCACCCGCCCTACCCCGCAGTGCCATCCACGTGACTCCGACTTAGTAGAATCTCACACAAGTTTCCCACGATCTACAGCACCCCGCACACTCCATACCCGGAAAGGTAAAGCAATACGAAGCAAACACTGCACAAACCATCCCTGCGTCTCCCCAAGGACCAATCCCCGCTCACCACACCATACACAGTCTGTTCCACAAACCCTACCCCCCCGAACCCCCAATCTACTGAGCCTCCTCATTTGTCGAACTACAAAACAGCCATCTCAGCCCAAACCCCACGCCCAAGCTCCCCACCAGCTCTCCCACAGCTAACTCCATCCCCCCACACTCTCCACAGGCTCTTATCTAAAGCAAACCCCGAGAAAACATAACCTACTACTTTCCCGGGGGGGGAATCGCACTGATGAAGTGGGATGGTAAGACCCCTCGGCCACCCAGCTTACTTCCCGTCCTCAACAAAAGAGCTCAGCTAACAAATCTATGGCAACACCGCAGCATCAGCAGACCAACACCTCCTCCTAGCAATCCTAAACGCACACAAAGTGACCGTAGATCACGCGAAGGTCGCAGGAATGATTGGGTGTACGCCAAGAGCTTGCGAGGAGCGGTTAAAGAAGCTAAGAAAGCTAGGGAAGGGGTGGGCACTTGGGGATTCTGGGGAGACGGATGGTGAGCGGGGAGGAGGTGGTAAGAATGTGAACGGGAAGAAGAGGAAGAGGGGGACAGAAGAGGAGCGGGACGTAGAAAGGGGTGACAAGGGCCGAGAACCTCTAGAGGATATCCCAGACCCGACGCAGGAAAAAGAGGAAAGCACTGCTGCTACTGCTACCGATATCCCCGTGGTAAAGGAGAATGCAGCACCCAAAGCCGGAGTACGAAACCAGAACCTACACAGCGAACATAAAGAATTCATTCCCGCACTTCTTCCAGCTTCACCAATAAAACCGGATCCTAGCACCTCGCCCCCCACACACCACCGATCATGAAGCAGCGACAAATGAAAGCTTGTCAAAGGCTTCAAACTTGCTTGCTGCAGCCGAAATACCCATTCCGCCGAACACACAGCCGAACCCTCGGAGCGAATCTCTGAAAGCGGCTGAGGATGAGGGAAAGCCCGAGTGGATGAGGCAGGGTGACGAAGGCAGCCGAGAGGGTTTAATCCGAAAGTGGTTTAGACACTAGACCTGCTCTCGAGGTCTAGCCTCCTATCTCACTGCAGAGGTTACTCGGGGTTATTTGTAGTTAGTGATAAGGGATAAAAAATCAGTACTACGTCCCGGTATATCTCCCCTACAAACTCCCAGGGTTTTCCTTATCATCAGGTTTTACTATTCCGTCGCGGCTTAAAAGGTGTACTTCGTCTCATGGGTTCTCACTCGGAGACTTCAGACGTGTCAGTCCTGGGAAAGTAACCGCGGGCTCTCTTGACCAGACAAAGCCATAAGCTTCGGTGACACTAAAACCGATATCTTGAGGGTACAAAAGAGAGACCAAAGTCTAGTACCCGAGTATCATACCATCAGCCCAGTACCCCTAAACTCCTGTCTAAGCACTGTATTTTATTTTATTTTCAAACTAGCGAACCCAACCCTCAATCATAACTCACCCTCACTCACCCGAGACTCGAAATTAATATGGCGGATATATCAACCGGAATGGAACATCATATTTATTCCACCCAACCTAGCCCGTTGGAAAAAAATATACAGAGAGAATAACACCGTTTAGAACAAAACAAACTGGAAGAATGAAGAAAGGAAAAAATAGTTAGGATATTTTGAGATGTCCCAACACCCTTTTTATTTAGTGAAAGAGAATTATTTTTCATTTTCCATGACTGCCCAACCGTTTAGTTCTCGGTAATGTTACCGCGCTCAGAAACGTACAGACCGTCCAAGAACTAGACCGCAAACCTCTCATGAGCGATTATTTATGTGGATAGGAAATTGGGGTCGCAAACCTTTCGAATGTCCTTGTTTCTAACTCTGCAGATTTGTTGGATATCAGCAGCAGACTGGGAGACGTTTTCGAGAGAGTTCCCAGTCAAGACAATTTCATCCTTGACGTTCGAGCTGGTTTCAACCTCGACACCTGGGTGCATAGTTACGCGGCGAACAATCTTCTCGCCAATGAAGTTGCTAAAAAGTAGAATGTTAGATTAATGATCATCTGTAAGCCATACGAAGGAGGTCTGGCTTGGACCGGGGGGGCCGGGATAGTCATCGTAGATGTAACAATCCACCCATTCCAGCACCCTCCCCTGCAAGATCTATGCCATCCTCCTTTACACAAATTCACGATTTGACCCACCGAATCTCAATCTCCCCGAGCCCAGTCTCCTTGTTCTTCTCGATGTTGACGTTGATGGGGAAATGGGCGTAGACGTAGCGCATCTTGTACTTGTAACCCTTCGTAACACCAACAACCATGTTGTGAATGAGCGATCTGACAGTACGGAGAGCAGCAACGTTCTTGCGGTTTCCGTGATGGAGTGAAATCAAGATGGTGTTGTCGCTCTTCGCGGGCTTCTCGAAAGAGACCGCAAGGTGCTTGAGGTCCTTCTTAAGCTCGCCCCGGGGGCCTTTTACGGTCACGATGCGAGAACGGATGCTCACATCGACTAATGACAAGAGAAGTCGGAAGTCAGTATTCGTTCTCCTCCAATTGCTATCCTCCCACAAGAGCAAGAATTCCCCATTTATTTATTTCTTCCGCTCCCGTCGCCATTTTTTTCTCACTTCCCCAACTTTCATTGTGGTCTCGGAAACAAGAAAAAAATCAAGAGAAATAAACTCACCGCCCTCAGGAATGGTGAGAGATTCCTGGCTGTGAATGTACTTCATCGTGTCGGTGCAATTATTGGTTGAGGGTAGTTTGACGCTTAAGGATGCTGTCTGTCGTCGTCTGGTCCAGGTGCTGTCGAAATTTTAGTATAGTTTGGCCTGTGCGTGTGGGGGTAAAGCGTTGCTTCAGGAAACTGAAGTCACACCTTGCCTTAGGTCTCAGCCCTACTCACTGGCTGTCACTCGATCTTGGGGTCAATAGTTGTTCTCCGAGTATGTATCATCACTCCCTTGAACATGCACCCGGGCACGCTGATCGCTCGTGCCGAAATCCCAGAGGGCTCTCCAAACCCGTCTTTAAATTCTAAGCAAAATCCCCAGCTCAATCGGGGACTTCACAGCAAAAGTAGCGCTCGGCGCTAATACTATGGTCGAGTACTTTGGGGGCTCATTGAAAACCAGAAAACCATTTCTGCCGATCCCGCATGGCCCCATGGAGACAATAGTGACGCCTTCCGATCCTACTAACGCCCCTGGGTTCCTTGAAGGAAGGAAGGCCCACCCTGGGTGATTTTTTCCTCTCAGCTCGGTTATCCGGTTTAAGAGTTGTTTTACAAGGGTATATAGGGTGAGTGCAGCTACAACTGCACTGGAGTGGTAGTAGCAACGAAAACGACCCAAAGGTCCATGGTACAGAAATTGCGGATCCTTCTATTAATACCGGTGGCCTTCTGTCGGAAACAATGGCCACTGTCGGTGTTCGGGCATGGTCTCGGTCACATTTGTGGTATCGGTACTCCAACTCTTTATTATTGTACAATGTGGCCTAATAGATGCGGGCATGAGGTTGGCCTATAGAGAGGACCCTAATTGCTAATTATTTCAGATGGAGTTTATTAAAAATATCATACTAGTGTAGTAGCCTTTTTGAAAGATGAAGAGCTGTAGAAGGAAGTCCCACTAGGTGAACGGTTATATGGTAGTAAATTTACAGACATGGGAACCTGATCGATCCCAATTTAAGGGTATGGTTTTCCAAAAGCAGAGATGAGCCCGCAGCACATGTTACTCTTGCTAGCTTTTTGGGCTCGGAAATATCGCCAAGGCAGTACCTCAGCGAGTTTTCATATCGTACAGAGACTGCTCTAGAGACGCAATGTTCCTTAGAATGGTATAAACTCTCCCACTGATCCAAAACGCGGAGAGTGTTGTGAGGACGATCATGACAACAATCGGTAACAAGGATTCGGGAAGGGCGTTAAGAATGAAGGGATCGAGAGCTAAGACTTGTTATTGAGTGGGCTTCGGCAGTATAGTGGAAACATACTTATTTCAACTCTAACAGGATCTGGGGTTTCCATGCGATGTTTTTCGTGCGTGTAATAACTTGCTTTGGCTCGTATATCTAGGTATAGAACGGAACGGGGAGCTGCGGAAGGACTAGATAGCTCGTTGATAGGGCCAAATGGCTTATGGCGGGTAGCATAAGCTGTCATATTTGCTAGAAGTGAGGGCTTGTCGAGTAGTTGTGATGCTGTGTAGATATTTAGGGTGAGATCGGTCGGTGACTAGAAGAGCACCAGCAATTAGTCAGTGAGTTCACAGCATCGTAGTGGGAACGTGGTAAGCAAAGTTGTAACATAAAGTTTCGTAGGGAGGGTACCGTTGCAGCCCAACATATCCGAGCTTCATATCTCTTTCCTTGCTCAAGGTGATCGAGCACAACCCAATGACTCTCGCCAGAACCTATGAAAGAAGTATCTAAGGTAACATGTAGCTCATGGCATGTGCCTTCGCAGCTAGATGAAGGGCTGAGTCTTAGGAGTCCTGGGTGCAGAGCCTCAAATCCGGCAGATTGCAGAGAATTTGCACCATTGAATAGTAGGTCCTGTGAATTCGGGGGAGCAACGAATATTTCTTTCTCAACGTTTCCTAATACAGCAGTTGAGAAAAGGACGGGAAAAAGAAATCGAGCAGGAAACATTTTGAATGAATTATCTGGCTGCTCAAAGGGTATTGGGTTTACAAGGAGGTAGGTAAGTTGGTGGGCTCTCGTCCCTTTAGAGTCGAATTCCGCCCAAAACTCGGCATATTGGCAGCAACAAAATAAGAGACCACAAGTGCCATTGGGGCTTCGCTAAGCCGCAATAGGTTAGAGGTGGCCCCTGCCTGACAAACTGAACCCTCGACGCGCAAAAAACAACACACACCCATCCACCCACAGACCGCGCCCGCCCTCCCTTCTCCTTCTTTTTCTACCACCTCTCTCCATCTCTTCTTCCTTTTCTTCTCCATCTCCTCTATCACGCCTTTAACGAGTCACCTAATTCACCCCTATTCCTCTTCATCTATTCTCAGAAATCCATTATGAGAGAAGTTATCTCCCTTAACGGTAGGCTTCCCCCCCGCATTTTGTTATCCCCCTACTGTTCCTTAAAATTTATTGAAGTATAACCCCTGAATTTTCCGGAAGTCGGTTGCTAATGAGAAATTCAATACAGTCGGTCAGGCCGGTGTTCAGATTGCCAATTCCTGCTGGGAGGTAAGCAAATTTGCAATCTTTCTTAATTTTTGCTTTTTCTGCGTTTGATATCGCAAATACTAAAATTTATATACTCTATAGTTGTACTGTCTTGAGCATGGTATTCAGGTACATGAAACTACCCTTAGTCTTATCATCCCCTTCAAACACTAGGAAGGACACTGGGAGTTGGTGAAGCTTGTTCACAGAAGCTAACGGTACTTTCTTAGCCTGATGGATACCTCACCGAGGAACGTCAGAAGGGACCCCAAGACACTGGGTTCAGCACCTTCTTCTCCGAGACTGGTATGTTAATAATAGTTGCTGAGTTCAAAGCAATTAGAAGTCGAGTTATCCCTCGGGGGGGGATTGATCTAACTGCTTTTGCTACTAGGCCAGGGGAAATACGTTCCACGCACAATCTATGTTGATCTGGAGCCGAATGTCGTCGATGAAGTAAGGACGGGTACCTATCGAAGCCTTTTCCATCCCGAGCAGATGATCACCGGAAAGGAAGATGCTTCCAACAACTGTATGCCTTATTTTCAGGAGTTCGTTTTGGTGGCAATTACTGATATCACATAATAGATGCCCGTGGTCACTACACTGTCGGAAAGGAGTTGATTGATCAAGTGCTGGACAAGATTCGCCGTGTTGCTGGTTGGTACAACTAATTATCCTATTGAAGAGCTTCACTGACCACTTTTTAGATAATTGCTCGGGACTACAGGGATTCCTTGTCTTCCACTCCTTTGGTGGTGGTACTGGATCTGGTTTCGGAGCTTTGCTAATGGAGCGTCTGTCTGTCGATTATGGCAAGAAGTGCAAACTTGAATTTTCGGTTTATCCAGCTCCTCAAGTATCCACTTCAGTCGTTGAGCCGTATAACTCTATCTTGACAACTCATACTACCCTTGAGCACTCCGATTGTTCATTTATGGTAGACAACGAAGCTATTTATGACATTTGCCGTAGAAACTTGGATATCGAGCGACCTAACTACGAGAATTTGAATAGGTTGATTGCTCAAGGTAAATATGCTGGGTCCATAGGTATATTAAGTATTCGCTAACTTTTATAGTTGTCTCTAGTATCACTGCTTCTCTCCGTTTCGACGGCTCCCTCAATGTCGATTTGAACGAGTTCCAGACCAATCTTGTTCCTTATCCTCGTATCCACTTCCCTCTGGTCTCTTATGCTCCTGTCATCTCGGCAGCCAGAGCCTCGCATGAAGCCAACTCTGTTCAGGAGATTTCCAACTCGTGCTTTGAACCTCACAATCAGATGGTCAAGTGCGATCCTCGTAACGGAAAGTACATGGCTACTTGTCTGCTCTACCGTGGTGATGTTGTGCCTAAGGAGGTTCATGCCGCTGTTGCCAGCATCAAGACCAAGAGGACTATTCAATTTGTCGATTGGTGTCCGACAGGCTTCAAGATTGGTATTTGCTATCAACCACCTCAGTTGGTTCCTAACGGTGATTTGGCGAAGGTCAATAGGGCTGTGTAAGTCACAAATCTTTACTAAATTTTCCAGCATTTTCTGACATGATATTTAGTTGCATGTTGTCCAACACCACTGCCATTGCTGAGGCCTGGAGTGCTTTGAGCAACAAATTTGATCTCATGTACAGCAAGCGTGCTTTCGTTCATTGGTACGTTGGTGAGGGTATGGAGGAGGGTGAATTCTCCGAGGCCAGAGAAGACTTGGCTGCGCTTGGTGAGTTAACCCCTTAGATTTGTGCCGAAATAACGTGACGACTGACAAAATTTACAGAGAGGGATTACGAGGAAGTTGCCACAGACTCTCTTGGCGAAGACGCCGAGGAGGCCGAGTACTAATCGACTCAAATTCGCTGCGTGGGAGGGGAAAGCTAGCTAGAGAAAAGGACATGCGTTTAAACTTGCAGAACATTAATATATCCGGATGATGGGGGGTTTCATGCCGTTGCCGTTCCAACATGGAAAATGTTTTGAATTCCCCACCTACCTGGACTGTTGATTGAATTTTCCCAGTCTAAACCGTGCTTCCTTTTGATCATTCTGTTTTTTAAACCTACATTCTTGTGCGTTCTTATGATTGTCTCTCTGCCTTGGGAAAAAATTGTGTGAGGTTTTCTTTTTGAGGTGCGGGGGGATATGTATGACATGTACTATGTTAGTACCTTCTTTACAGTCTTTAATTTGACGCATTTTTTTCCATCGTTCCCTTATTAGTGAGGTTTAAGTTGGATCCATCTGAACTATGGCACATTCCTTGATAGAGGATATGCTACGTAAAGATTTGGGTATGCATGTGAAATCTCCTGATGCATCTTGGTCATGATTCATCGAGCAACGCGACGCTTCCAACGGTATTGCGCTTGGCTGGGATACTAGTCCATCGGATCCCAGTTCCCTGGAACTTTGTGGAACTATCTCGTGGATGGAGATTCTTTCTGGGTATAGTCTCTATTTCTAGTTCCTTGCAGGCTATCTCGCAAGTTCGGCTTTATAGAGGCTGGCATGATTCGCCCGTCTTATATATCGTAGTTAGTCTGATTGCTGTAAGCTACTAATCAGAAAATCCAGGCATCGGCATCGGCATCGTCTAAACGAATCGTACTTTGTATTGGCATCTGTAAGGTATAGTACTCTTATCTTCGGCGATTGGCCTCCTTTAGACACTTGTGTTGTTTTGGTTTTTATGAAGATCAAGGCTTGCTTCAGGCCGTTATCACGACTGTGGAGCCTGAGTGAGATGCCATCGTGCTGTTGAAGCTTTGCGGAAGTGTAGGGCTAGTATTGTGAAAGTCCCGCACTTGGGTACCTCGTGTTGCTATCGGGGTGTCAGGCTGCTGTTGTCCTATCTGCAGCTTCATATAGCTTCTGTTACGCTTGAATAGGCAGTGCTCCCAGAGAGCACACTCGTGTCTGCAAAGCTCTCATAGCATCCAAGGTATATGTGGAGGCGTCTTACCAGCAAGGACGCACCACACCTGCTGGTTATTGAGACCTACAGTAGTCGCTGCCTACATGGCCGCTTATGTTTTCAATTAGTTAGCGAATACCAGATAGGTACGAGTATCGCTGGGATGAAATATGAATGCTGAACAACGGTCCCCAGGTGTCGCACATCCTTGCTGCCGCATATACACTTTGGTCTGCGCGAGAACTTTACGGACACCAATGCACCCCCTTACCCAACGAAGCTCGGATTTCCGGACGATCCCCGGATCGTCTCTTCTTTCCCTTTCGGAAGATGGAAGGGCCGAAGTTACCAATGATGTATCCAGCTGGAGTGCCAAATAGCGTTTGGGCTCGCTCCGGTTTCTGGGGTTGTTTAGCTGCTGTGACCTAGCCCGGGATGGAAGTCACGGGACACTCTCGAAGGAGTTGTTGGCTTTGATGTTTGGACCTTTGATACAAGCCTTTGGGAGAGGGTTGTGCCCAAAAACATGCCTATGATCTATGCTAAGATGTGGAGAGTATAGCTTGGCTAAAGCCCGTTTGAGATGGCCTTTAGAGATCCATCCATGCCCGCACTAGTCACTTTTGGTAAGGCATGGTGGAGGCACTGTGGGGATCATGGTAATCGAAGGCTGCAGAGTGTCCTCGCTATTTGGCAACATCATTTTTTTACAGAGTTAAGAAGCGACGAGCCGGACTGTCCTACTGGCCTTCTGTCGACCTTCGGCGGGGGTTTGCTCTAGTGGATCGACAGATAAAGCTGGAACGGCCTCGCTAAAATTCTGCCGAGCGGAAGTGACGTATTATTATAGCATGGTGCTTGCAACTAGCGCTCCCCTGCGCGGGGGATGCGGATCATTGCGGGGTGGGCTGGCTTATCAGTGGAAATGATTGCCACGTTTCGTGGCCCTTTTGTTTCTGGGCCTAGCTACCTCTGTATCTTCCTATACCCCGGGAGTGCCAGCGGATGGCAGTTCTGAACCTTAGATAACCGGCTCCTATTAAGCGATGTTGTGTACGAGTACATACCTCGTGCGGCCAAGTTAAAAGCCGAACACTTAAGTGCCAATACCTATGCAAAGTATCCGGCTTCAACTCGGCCGAGCGAGTAGCTCACTCTGACCACTTGCTCTCGGCTCGCTTTTACTAAGACCAATTATTCCTTGGATTGTTTTTACTAGAGCAATCGTTCGGCCCCTTTCCGGTCCGACTTAAAATTTTTTGAAGTTCCACTCCTTGAAGAGGAAGCAATAATACGTGTTTCGCTTGATAGATTTAGGACGAACCCCTCAATTTTCAGTTGGGACTAGGACCGAGAAATGGATTCCGGTGGCCTGGTTTCGAAGGCTACTTTGGTATATTTCGTGATATCAGAATTACCCCGGAAGGGCAGCTTGACGGTGGTCAATCGGGCCGAACTTAGGCTGAGAGGGAGGAGTCTCGTGTTCCCGGCATTCGAGTGATAATATGTGATGATACTTGGCCTCTTTGAGAGGCTTTAGTCTGGAGGAAACGCCTTCATGACGCACTTCAGACTTTCGGAACCCGACCGGTATGTGCGGCAGGCTACAAAGGACATCCGGGACGAGGTCTGACGGCTATTTGTGGTCATTTATTCGAGATCGGGCCCGCTTAACTTGGGAGTCGGGCCACACTGTAGGGTAATAATTGGCGATACCAACTTAGCTCGAATTTAGCTGCCGTGTGGTGCTTCCTTTTGGAGGAAGAGGACTTGAGCTATTTTTGTAATTGCCGCCATTCTGAGATATACTGTTTCTTTTGCCATGGCGTGGGGCCTTGCCTTTGGGTTGCTAGTTCTGTTTGGCGGGGTAGTCGCTACGAGAAAGGTGCCTGAGCTCTAAACGAACTCCTCTCAAGTAAAGAAAACAAAAAAAAAAGCGAAAACAAAAAAAAAACACTCACAGGTCCGTTCTTACGTTTAGGCATGCTGGTGTGGTGAGAAGAAGATGTATAAAGACCCAATCCCCGTTCACCCTCAAATCCTACACCCGCATCTCTCATTCTTCTTCAATTTACCCATTTAATTCATTATTCCATTCGTTATTCCTGTATACGTTCATTGGTAAGTTTCTCTGGCTAGGTCGGCCTTTCCGAGCGAGAGCTGACATTTGAAGACTTCGCGCAGCTCGCTATGAAGTACAGCAGTTCACTCATTGCCGCTGTTGCTGCGTGCACCTACATCGCAAATGCCCATCCTATCGAAGGGTCCGAAAAGGGCATCAAGGGTATCGGATTTGAAGAGATCAAAGTTCATCCATACAGCACCTTCAAGTATGGGGGTAACTACGGCGATAAGTTTGATGGTAAGGACATAGGAAAGAAGTCCGATTGCGGATGTGATAAGAAGGATGGGTGGGACGATGATTGCGGATGTGGTGGGAAAGACATTGATTGCGGATGTGGCGGGAAAGACATTGATTGCGGATGTGACTGGAAAGGGTATGATGGCGGATATGGCGGTAAAGGGTATGATGGCGGATATGGTGGGAAAGGGTATGATGGCGGATATGACGGGAAAGACTTTGATTGCGGATGTGGCGGGAAAGACTCTGATTGCGGGTGTGGCTGGAAAGGGTATGATGACGGATATGGTGGGAAAGGGACTGACTGCGGATGTGGCGGGAAAGGGTATGATGGCGGATATGGTGGGAAAGGGTATGATGGCGGATATGGTGGGAAAGGGTATGGTGGCGGATATGGTGGGAAAGGGTATGGTGGCGGATATGGTGGGAAAGGGTATGATGGCGGATATGACGGGAAAGGGTATGATGGCGGATATGACGGGAAAGACTCTGATTGCGGATGTGTTAAGAAGCCTGGGCCCGTCTTTGGCTACGGACATGGCAAGAAGGATGACGGCGGGTACGGTGGGCACGGTGGGCACGGTGGGTACGGTGGGTACGGTGGGCACGATGACCACCACCCCAAGGTGAAGGAGGAGAAGAAGGAAAAAGAGGAGAAGAAGGACGTCGAGAAGAAGAAGTTCGAGAAGAATGATGAGCACAAGGAGAATCACGAAGAGAAACACAAGAAGGAGGACAAGAAGTTCCAGGAGTGCGAAGAGTGTGAGAAGCAGGAATTTGATCGCTTCAAGGATGTTAACTCCCATCATAAGGATCACGAGGTGGAGAAGGCCAAGCATGCCTTTGAATGCGGCTATGGTACCCCCTTTCCCTCTCCTACGAATTCTGAAATGTATTGTCCTGCTGAAAAGTTCCATAGGTTATGATAAGGGGTGCAAGTACGACAAGGGCTACGGGTATGCCAGAGCTTATGACTGTGAATATGAGAGGTGCGATGACGAAGCCGAGCATAAGCGTAAGGAGAAGGAGTTTGCAGACTTCCAAGAGAGACACGAGAACGAATTCTTTGAAAACCCCGAGCACTTCGAGGAGGAGGAGGACTGCAAGGAGACGAAGGATTTTACCAAGTGCGATACAGACAAGAAGCATGAGAAGGAGAAGAAGAAGGAGGAGGAGAAGAAGCATGAGGATGACTGCCACTAGATGCCTTCCCCCTCATCCGTGGAGGACAAGGCTTTTTGTGTGTGAGATAAGAAGGGACTTTGGGATCGGCTGGTTTCTCTTTTGTTGCTTGTTACTTGGGGCCCCCGGAAAATTAAAAGGAGATAGAACTGTACATATTGACTAAATACAGAAGCTGCAGCTCTGTACTGAAATCAGCTGTCTGCGCAGGGGAAATTTGGCGGACAAGGGTAGTGAGAGAAAATCATTAACCCTAGAGACATTGACCGTGATACCTTGGTGTTGATTAAAGAGAGGGGAGGTCTTTTATCGGCTTCCTGATGGCTGCTTAGTGGTAAACCCTAGCAGCACTCGTGAAGTGAACCATCATACAAGATCACTCGCCAGTATCTAGGGTTCGAATGGTAAGGTACGGTAAGTTACCATACGATACAATACGGTAATATACGGTAACGTACGGTAAACTTACCAGGCGCCGTTTGCCGACCGTCATAAAGTTCCATATCATGATCTTGGATCTTAGTGCGATACTCATGTCATAGCCAAGAATGCCTAGCGGTAGCTGATATTTTGTGGGTTGGGTTGAGAGGGCAGAAGACAGGATTACCTAACATCAGAATCTAAGGTGGGAGAGGCCGTTTTCCGGTATTTTATCTGCCTAGTGTAATTTACGTAATTTACCGTATGGTATCAACCGTGTAAGGTACGGTAACGTACCGTATTTTTCGAACACTACCAGTATCTACCTTCCACCCCTGCCCTCCAGCACCCTTAAGAACTCGAATAAACGGTCTTTGTGCTAGGTAGTCCGAAATTTCCTCCTCTGGAAAAGGGGCGAAAAACACCAAAAATCTGCCCCGGGAGACGGAAAAAAAAGAAAAAACACCAGACCATACTAAGAGAGGCAAGACCAACGCCCTAGCACAAGGATCGTTTATTCGAGTTCTTACGGTATCGAGTTAAGCCCCAATTTACGAGAACCCCCACCTTCTGTTATGATAGCTTATAAGTAATTTCATGAAATACTGTACAGAATTTCTTTATTGGTCCGGGCCGAACAGGACCTGGAAAAATAAAAGAAAGGGAAAAAAAGAGCTCGTCGCGTTGTGAACGATGAATAAAAACTAAAATACCGTTAGATACAGTGCCCTGACCGAAGTCATCGTTGGTGGCCACTTTCACACCAAAAATGTCATTTTTCAGAGCACTAGAGTTCGACCACCTGCTATCCAAATCAATTCTTAGTAAAATAGTGATTCTAGGTATCCTAATTACGATATTTCAATATTGAAGCATATAGTGCAATATAGAATGAATCGTGGCAATGCAAAATTGGTGATTTTCAAAACATGTATCTTTTCCTATGGTTGCGATGCAAATTCTTAGTGCTTAACTCCAGTTTTGGGATAGACCTTGCCAATCGACAAGCCCCACCCACGGGCCAAGGAATTTGTTATAGAAATGCGAATTTGAGATTCACTAGGTCATTGCTATATCTTTTAATTCAACTGATTAAGTAGGGATGCAAATCTGGATTTCTGAGACTCCAAATTGGCGTGTTTCCGCGGTACTAGTACTTGGGCACACCAACGATGACATTTGTCCAGGAACTGCACCACAAAATACTGCCATTACCCTCGAGGTCACCCAATCCACCCAAAACCACAGTCCGCGGGCAACACCGGCATCGCTCGCTCCTCATTCCCTCATTCCGGGCCGGTCTTTATGCCCCCACGGGCCACTAATATCTTCGCTATCACCTCATTGCCACTCTCCATAGCGTGCCAGAGCGGAGATCGACCATGTGCGTCGGCCAGGTTCACATCGACATCGTCCCTCTCCAACAAGATCCTCACCACCTCATCGTCTCCGGACCCCACAGCTAGAGAAAGCGCTGTTGGTCCACCACCAACCGGCGACTCGTTGAGGTCTAGGTCGGGTCGGGCCACGAGCTCTTTCACCATCTCACCCCATCCCCTGCATATCGCATAACACAGCGGGCTTCGGTTCGAGACGTCACCCAGCGACGGGTTGGTGGCTTTACAACCCAGAAGGGCTTTCACAACACCGAGATGTCCATTCTCCGCAGCGATGGATAGTGCCGTTTGGCAATTAAGGTCAAGGTGGTTGGGTTCGGTGCCTTTGCAGGCCAAGAGGAGTTCAACCACGCCCTTGTGGCCATTACACGCAGCCTGGCCCAGCGCCCTTCTTCCGTTTACTGGCTCTGTAGAGTTGAGATCGATGGAGCCACATGCTAGTAGCAGCTTCACGATCCCTTCATGGCCCCCGCTTGCAGCTAGCGAGAGTGCTGTTAGGCCGTCGTAGCTGCTGACGTTAGGATCTATGTCGCTATGCGTTAGGAGGAGTTTTACTACGCCTTCGTGTGAATGGAATGCAGCCGCAGTGAGGGGTGAGAAGGTTTGCCAGGGCCCCCGGACGTTAGGATCAATAGCAGCGCCCCGCTCTAGAAGCAGTTCGACGGCCTCCTCGTAGCCGGAATTGCAAGCTAAGAAGAGAGGTGTTCGGCCTTCGTTGTCGGCCAAATCGGGCTTGATATCTTCTCGGTTTAAGAGCAATCTGACGATATCTGTGTGTTCGTTTTGAACCGCCCAGGAGAGGGGGGATTGCCGCGGTATTTCATGATCTTCGACGTAAAATTCGTGCATTTCCTCATATTCATAATCATCGTAAATCTCATCTTCATAATCATCGAGAAAAAATTCTTCCTCTAGATCGCTATCGTAGTCTGGGTAATCTAGATCTTCTTCGAGCTCCCCTTCGGACTCTTCGGACCGGCATGTGAGGGTTGGGTGGACCGTGAGGGAGCTATCGCTCATCTTCACCGGAGAATTGTAGTACTGTAGTTCCCCACACCGATAGGAGGAGTGCGTGCTTTAGTCAGCTTAACATGGAGGAAACGTAAAGGGTTGTACTTACTTGGTTTTTGCGCAGTGACAGGCCGATGGAGATGAAAAAATCGCTCGGTTGTGATGGTGGGGGGGGGGGGGTGTAGAGGCGTGTGTTCCAGATTGAAGGTTTCCTGCTGACGGCTACTTAAGTACTTGTATCATAAGAGAAAACTCCCGCAAGCGTAACCCTACCGCTATATACTCGCGCCCCGCTATAACGAACCGCTTATAAGGGAAATCTCGCTATTACGAATGAACCCTCTGGGAATCCACATCCCTGCTCCCATACAAATGGCCCCGCTATAGGGAATTTCTTCTAAAACCTCTCTATAACGAAGGAAAAACTCTGAATTTTTGGCTTTTGTTATAGCGGGGTGCAACTGTGCATCGTTCTGCCATCGGGATTACCGTACCATCACAGGTCAATATCGAAGAGTAGAGATGGGTATTAAAGTGCGGGTACGGTACTCAGGACCATCAGGTTGGATGATATTGTACAGCTATCATACTTGCAAAATACGCTAAGAGGGGCCTTATACTGGTGGCCTAAAAGAACCCGGCTATGATGTGATGCCGGCGGGCACCTAAACTATCATAGAAATAATATAAACCGTGTCATATGACCATACACCAGCTGTCATAGCTAACATAAATTTATCCGCACTCTGCTGTCCAGTTTGTTTCTACAAACAATAGTGTTGGCCCGGGACAGAGCAATTATAGTGCTTAGTAAGCACTCAAGACATTCAATGTCAATTAAGCCTACCCCGGACTTGAGTTGGAAGTTTTCGTCACTTCCAACAGAATTCATCTAAGTTACAGTAAAGAATAAGAGATTCAACCATTAGCGCCCCAAGCCCTCCAAGTTGGCAGTAAGTGATTGCAATTCACCTTTTCTTATCTTTTTTCTGTCCCTACCACCATCTTTACTCGAGTACTCTCCTACATAATAGTTGCAACTTCCGCACAGCTTTACCGAACACCTTCTGTGAAATGAAGCAAAAGAGTGAAAAAAAGAGTGAAAAGTTATCTGGCAGCGACGGGTTGGAATTAGAGGAGGTGAGGATGTTAATCAAAGCTGCTGGTGTGCTCACGATGCCTTGGAAATGAACTTCCCCATTTGGACCTAGGTACCGATTCTTTACCATTGCTGCACAGATACCCAGCGGTCTTTTTGCAGGTTGAAGGTTCCAGACTGGGTTAGATGGGTCAGGGAGAGAACGTCGACCTGTGGGAGGAGAGATTTGAAGAAGTAGCTGTTATGGAGAGCGACAAGGAGGAAGAGGAGTGGGTAGTTATGACATGCCATGAGAAGTATCGAGAACGCTTCTTGTGCTTTTAAAGGGTTGGAATTAGGCCTAATCAATTTCTCGCGATAGCTCTACAAACTGCGTGTTTTGAATGAGCGGTTCCTGTGGGTTTACTAACCGAGTCCCAACAACCAGCAATGCGTCTGATTCCTGGGTGGGAGCCAAACCCGCAATACAAGATTTATCTCTACTCGTAATTCGCTGACGTTTGTGAACACAACTGCTATTGCATACACCAAAATCTTGAGGCTCCGGCCCGGTTTTTGCCCATACTCGAGTATGCAATAGCAGTTGTGTTCACAAACGTCAGAGAATTACGAGTACTACGTCTCCCTGCTTTGATCGCCAGTATTTACCCGCCGAAGACCATGCGGGATACTGGTGGTGTAACCCGAGCTTAAACATGGGGGGCTGGCATCCCAAAGCCCACTATGCATGGTTATCACATAGCAAGGCTGTGTGGATAATAGGCTTCCATGAGTCTGTTTTGGCAGCAGTTGAGGGAGAGGTGCCTGGTGGCTACCTACAATACCGTGGTGTGAAAGTGTGGTTGTCCTGGGTCCTGGCGGGGTCAAAGAGTCTGTCCTGGCTTTTCGCATGGAATTAGCAATCTGTTGGTGCATCTTCCGCAGAGCCTCTGCTGGAACCCCACCCTGAGAGGGGGTTGCCGCATAAGATATCGCATTATTATCTCATACCGGTATTATCCGGGTTTTCGCCAAGGAGGGGCGTTAAATGGTGGAGGGCGCCTGGAGTCTGAAATCGGCCCTTTCAATTGTCTGTTACTGGTAGAATCGTAACCGACTGGATGGATAGTTTAACACTGTCCAGTCCTACACTACTCAGTATGTGGCACCTGATTGATCACCATGCCAACCCTCGGAGATGCTGCCTGCATGGCAGTGGACGCTGGTGGACACCAAAAGCCCAGCTCGATCACTTGGAAATGGGTGGATGCACAATGGCCGTTCTATTTTACCCAATATTCACTCAGACGAAGAAAAAACAAAGCCCAGAGAAATGAAGGGGAAGCAAGCTTTGTGTGGTTCAATTGAAAGTCCCTTCAACCGTCTCGTCTTTCCAAGGTGTGTTCATCCCTAATCTCACTTTGTGATCCTGGTTGTTGAAAGGGCCGATCTCAGGCACCACCCAACCTTAACCAACACCTGGTCTTGGCGACTAACCGGGTAATAATATTATGATAGCAGATAATGCAGTGCCGGCATCACGAAGAGTTTCCGGTACCCTCGAAATTCTTGAAATCCTTTCTGATGTCCCTTCTGGGCTATTTCCCAAATTTAGCATCATCGGCGTAGAAATGGGTCTGTGTTATCAAGAACCTCAGAGACACTGGCCCCAAAGGAAAAGACAGGCCGTTCAGCCCCACATCCTCCCGGATACCCCAAGAGGAATAGTCGCAAACCCAAATTTTTCCGTTCAGCAACCCTCCAGCCTCCGGACCCAGGGGGAAAGAGCTCCTGTGCAGGATTAGTGTTTTCCCCTAACACGGTATATAAGAGCAGAACCACAAGATACCGGTGTGCGCAAATACCGTACAGTACCAGTGTCTTCACGCCGAGAACTAGGACATTCTAGCGCCAAGAATCGAGATACTTTATGAGCCGCCAAGACCTGTGGGATCCCATTAATCCTCCAAGCCAAACACATCGTGAGCTGACACACCACACAAGCACAGTACTAGATTTCACGGGACCTCCCAGGATCAGAGCCATTAGCCCACAGTTTTTCAAAATTTACTGTAGGCTCTGATGCGGCCGTATTAACTCGACAAATTGAGCATCAGGGGCGCAAAGTTCTAATCCCCGTCCCAAAACAAAAGCTCCCTAGAAAGCCTAGTTCTGAGCAAAAAGGGAAACTGGAAGATTATCATACTTCAACTCTGTCGAGCAGCCCCCCAAGTGCCCGTTAAACCTACCAGTGCAATCGACCCCGAATCCGCTAGGCCAATATCGCTCTGAGGAGCTAATACTGCAATCCAGGAAAGGTGTTTACCTGGTGGGGTATGGCTTGATAGAGCTGAACTTCCCGGATCTCATTACTAGCCAATTCCATAAGCACAAGGGCCAACAAAGCGCTGCTCCTTGGCGCTGGGATGGGGGGGGGGTTCTGGACGTCTTTGAAATTCGATTGTAACTCGCGCTCATAACTTTTTTGTTAGCTGGATCTGGCGAAAGCACAAGTACCGGTACGGTGTCCAATAATAGGGCCATTGTTACACAACGGCAGAACCAACCAAAAGATCCCAGTCTGATTGTTAGATTCTTTATGCTGGGTGCAAGTGACTTCCTCAACCAAGCTTGTTGCAGTTCGGGTCTGTGGCTTATCTGATGGTGGGTTGTATGGGTACATGCATACTGTACGGTACGGTACTGTGCGAGTACTTTTGCCTTGTGTAACCCAAGTATTTCATGGTTACAGCTGGCTAGTACCGTTTTACACATTCAGCATTACTTGGTAGATTTCTTCTAGCGAGAGGCACACTTAGTAATGGTTTATGAGGAATTCTTCTGCCGTACCGGTATCTAATTGAGATTTCGAGAGTGGTTAGGTAGTGTCAATTGGCGCTGGTGCTCTGCCAGCACTCTATGCTGAAAAGCCATTCACCAAGATCCCAAATGTCTTGGTTCTTCAGACATCACTCGCTATTGCCGCCTGCTGTGCACCAAGTCTCACTTCGTGCCTATGATATCGTAACACTATCCCTCGCTTCCACCGACAATCAAAGCTCCAAAAGGTCACTCGGGGTGCCACAAAAACGCCATAGCCCTGACACACCACACCATGCCATACTCGAGCACACCCAACATGTACCAGTACCGGTACTCGATTCCCTCTTTGAAAAGGGCATGCAAAGCGTCAAAAGCGATCAACCACTGCATCGCGCCACGGCCCTGCCCTCACATCGAACCAGAAGCGGAGAAAGAGAGAGGGAAAAAAAGAAAGAAAGAGAGGTAACAAAAGAGATACATTAGGAATGGAGCCCCCCTCCCGCCTATTTTCTTTATCGAGCGCCAGGCACGATGAAGTCTCCCTTTTGTATCGCCCCCCTGTTACTCCTCCATTTCACAAACCTGACTTGGGCATTACCCTGGGACCCGCCGACATGCCCGCTCCCCGCTCCGCCGCCTTCCCCCGCGCAGCATGTCCTCTCCCCCGATGTCGGCGCCGACGGCAACAGCACTGAGAAAAAGACTAACCTCGTACCGACAAAGGTAATAAAGCTCCTCCTCCCCCGCCAAACCGCCGCCTGCCTACGCGTCATGTGCGATTCCCAATACTACTGCTGTAACGACCAAACATGCAGCAACCGGCTGACCAAGTGGGTATGCCTGTGGGCGACACGGACGGTGACCATTACGAGCACCTACCAAAGCACGACCACTGTCATTGCCACCACCACCCGTTCCATCACCACGACGACTTGGGACACGGTGACCGTTTGGACTCATGTTTCCTCAACGGACCTTTGGACCACGGCCGTTACGGTAACTAACACTCCCACTCAAACAAGCTTCACGACTACCACTGTCACGTTGAGGGGGAGGGGCATGCCGACCCCCACTCGCTGTGTCCGCCGGCCAGAAGAGGAGGAGAGGAGAAGGGGGGGGTTGGCAAAGAGGGCGGATTATACGTACTACGTCACTACCACCATAGTGGTCACTGCGACCCCTTCGACACTCTACTTGACTACAACCTGGTTGTATACTTATTGGATAACTGGGCAAACTACCACGACCCGCACAACCTACATCAACGCGGATCGTACCACGACGGTAACGGAAACTAATTGGGCCCCCACGACCACCACTACATTCGTCTTCGAGACAACGACACGAATTCCCAAGCTGACCCCAGATCAAAAAGTCGGTATCGGCGTCGGTAGCGGAGTAGGCGGGCTAGCGATAATAGCCCTCGTAGTAGCGTTGATATGGAAGAAGTGCATGAAGTCGAGGGCGGCGGAGGCGTGGGCGAGTAACCAACCCGTGGAGGATCGCAATGTTCCACCTGGGGGTGCGGGGCATGGAATGGCAATGTTTGGAGCAGGCGGGAAGGTACTGGCCGCCGGAGAAACTTATAAGGGACCATACAAAGCCGGTTTCTACGGTCAGGATGGGAATGTGGTAATCACCGAGACCCCTTCGTCGCCGCCGCCGGCGCATTTCCAACAGGCGCAGTACCCTCAAGGATATCCTGGTTCGTCTTCCCCCCCCCCCCCATTCCCCTTGAGATTTGCTAGGAGGTAGGGTAGGGTAGGGGTAGAGCAAAGTTAACCCTCGTTTGAACGTTGCTACCACAGAACTTGGTCCGAGCGATATACATTCCATCCCGCGACGGCCCGTTCCGGGGTCCTCGGCGCCGCCGAGTTATCGAGGGTAGAACTTGGGACTGAGGGCGAGGTGGGACATAGGCTTGGGAAGAAGGGAGTTAACTTACGCACTTAACTTATGAGGTATTATAATGCACGGAGTATGTGTTTATGTTTTAATGAGATTATTTATGGCGTTCGAGTGACGATTCAGTGAATGGGGAGGTGGATATGGAGGAAGGAAGGATTATCACTGGACGGGATAGAGCTGTGAGGAATTGTGGTTTTATATACTTGGGGCGAAAATTAAAGATTGGCACACGGAGTGCCATTGACGTCTATTGCTGCAGCCACGGGTTTTGGTTGTCATACCTTCCCTGCTGTATTAACCGGCAGCCGGGCGGTGCGGTAGATGTTGATTACTGATCGGGGGTTCTATTGGTTGGGGCCGGACGATGTTTATATGGACCTTTTGCAGTTCGTCGCACAAGCTAGGCACGCTATTGGCTTAATACAGCCCCTGTTCTGATTACTTCTGTGGAGCCTGTCTATTATATCCCACTCATCGCCCACCATCTGCTGATCATGCATAGTTTCATTAGGAACATAATCATGGCGGCTCACTCGGAAGACAACCTTAGAATCCTGTTCCCAGGGTAGGTACCTAGACTTAACCTCCTAGAGAGAGGGGGATTTACGATCCCGCCTGTCAGCGTGGGTAGCGGTTGGTATTGTCCCAAATATCTAGAGTGGATGGGCGCGCGATCCGTGTTTGTTTGTGTGATCTGGGTGTAAGTTTGGTGTTATCGTCGTGTATCACTTCTGACATAGCTATTCTAGTTGATTTCCTACTCCGAGGTTTTCCGAAAGACGACACGCCGTGAGTGCCATCGCAAAAACCAGGAGATATGATACGAATTTCCATAATATTATTATTACCGATCAAAGGCGGGGTTCTGGAGGTGTACCATTACACACTCCCTCCCCCGAGTTAAACCCCCTCCCTAACAACCCCCCACATCTCCCCGGAGACCCCACGCTCGGTACTTTCCCCGCCGGCCAAATCCTTGATAACCCTCACCCTCCCGCGCCATCCAATCTCCCTCTTGCGTTTCGCGACTAAGGAAAGTACATCCACATCCCCCTTCTCTTCCTTCTCCCTTCCTCCAGCCTCCTCCTCGAAGAACGAGAAATCTCCGGATCCATCGCCGACCTCCATTTCCAGCTCCAGCATTTTTAGCCTCTCCACCCCGACCACCCCAGCGATCGCCCGCGCCGCACGGGGGCTAGCGAACGCTGGGACGTTTACAAGCACCAGTCTTCCAACGCTCACAAACGCGGGGTCAAGAACAACCCTCCAGTCGATCCTCAAGTAATCCAGATTCGACACGGCGTATATCTTAACTGTGGCCATGATTCCGTCAATAGATTCTAACGGACCAATATCTAGTGAGGCTAATCGCGTAGTCCTAAGCAGCATCTGTACCGACCGCGAAGAGATTTTATTCCCGGATATGCCCACCTTCGTCAACCCCGTTACCGCAGCAGCAGCAATAGGAGCAGCATTATCAGTAACGGTAGTATCATACACCGGCGGCGCAAAACAATACCCCAACAATGCCTCAACCCCTTTGTCACCGACTCTCCCAGCACTCGCACCATCACAGCCAACATCCAGTTCCCTAACCCTCAACCCCAGCCCCTTCGCAAGGATCTCCAAAGCCGCATCCGTGATCCCAACGTTCCTAACAAAAACTCTAACAAGCGGCAACCCCGCCATAGCCATGACAACAACCGTAGCAGCTGCAACTTTCGTACCGCTGAAATCAACCTCCTCCAGGCTTGGTAGATGTCTTAGCAAGTTGACCAGTCCGCCAACCGTCACATTCGCACACCCCTTGACGATCAGGCTCTGTAGATTCGACGGGTGCGAGACGGCGCAGCAAGCGGCGTGATCGAGGAGCGGCCACGAGCTCAGGTCTAGCGAGCGCAAGTGTGGCAACCGCTGGAGGAGCGTTTGCAGCCAGTGTTTTGGGAAGGTGGTGTATAGGGTGGGTGTCACGGTGCGGAGGCTTAGGTGCGTTGTGGCACGAGGTGAGGGGGTTTGGAGAAGAGTGGTGAGGTAGAGGGTGAAATGTGCTTTGATAGAGTTAGCTTCGTATATGGAGGGGGGAGACCAAGAGGGAGGGGGGAGGGGTACTTAGTGCGCTACGATCACCCAGGTTCCAGAATACCTCTGGCCGCTGCCAGAGATACTCTGAAAACTCCCTGTGCCAGGACCTGCATACTAGACTTACATTGTACAGGTCCCGCTTTTCGATGTATGGCGCTATGAGGGGTAACGGGTCTTTGGCTATTGTGGCGGGGTAGGAGGGTGGTGCTTCTTCTTCCATTGCTCCTCTCGGATGACAGAGTCCGTTTTCTTATAGGTTGGAAAGGTGTGGACAAGTTGAGTGTTTGTTGTTTCGGGTTGGAAGCTATTACCGATAGTCCCACCCACCGAGTGAGGTTTAGCTTTGGCTTACAAAGCCGTTTACGATAGCGCGTCACATGGGATGGTGGGTTTAAGGTTGCCAGACAGGCAGACAGCCTTGTTGGGTGCGCAAGGCTGTCCGATGGCGGTATGATGCGGGAGCGTGGTACTTATATGACATTGTGATGGCTATATAAATTTATTAGGCGCAGGGAGCACTTTGCTGCACTGCAATAGTGCGGTGGTTATGATAGTGATTGTTGTAACTGCAGGATACAAGTACCGGTACTGTACACTAGTACTCCTCGTTACCGTAATACGCCCCACCATGTGCCAAGACCCCACTACAGGGTAGCTGAGTGTCTATTGGCTGATCTAAGTTTAAGAGCAGTGTGGGAGCATCATGTAAGATCACTCGCGAGATTTAAACCAGTGGTGGGTGTATGGTTGGGTTTTCAACTCACATAGGGCTACGGATGCGTCTCTGGGTCACACTCCACACTACCGGAGTGTGACAGGGAGAAAAAGAAAGCAAGGACTTTGCTTCGAATGCATATCATTATAATCCCTCACTCAATCATTCCCCCAGCCCGCAGATTGGCCTCCCTAACCCTTTCCATACCAGCCTCTACAACCCTCCTCCCCACCTCTCCCTCCAGACACTCTGCCCCACCGCCGCCACTACCCTCCCCCTCGAATCCCATTTCATCAAACTCTAGTGCGGACAAGTACACTGCATTTAGAACTTCCTCGTCAACCCTGACGTTCCACCTAACCATCGCCCTGACACAATTCCCGATCCTGGCAATCTCCCTGCGGGTAATGGGGGCGATATCCTCGTTCACATTGGAGTAGATAGCTTCGCTAGCCTCCTCTTCCAATCGAGTGATGCTCTCCCCGCCGGGGGGAGCTTGCAGCGTGACCTTTTTGGAAACCCACACGTAGCCGTTGACGCCCAATATCACGTCTACCTCCCCAGCCCCGTTCGCAGCCTCGAGAGTGACGATGTGCGACTTGCCCCTGACGATCCCACCCGCCTTGACTTTCAAAAAGTAACCATTGCGCAATTTCCCGTACTTGAGCGAGCGGGTGTGCAGCGACGCCGCGCCGTCCTGGAACAAACTTTGCACCTCAGCGACCAAGAGGTCGCCCTCGGAGAAGAAACTCCTGATTTGTAGTTCGTCCGTGGAGGTCCTCTTCCGCAGAATGCCGCCAGGTAGATTGATAGAGGACAAGAGCAGATGTGCCGCCAGCGTGGAATTGACATCCACCCTCCATCGCCTCGACTGCACCTCCGTGATCCGCCCGACGACTAGGTCCCCGATCTCTGGAGCGTAGCGAGCGCGCAGGGGCTTCACGCTGAGGAGTTTGTTGACTTTTTGAACGGTGCCCGCGACTGTTGCTACAATGCTACTACCACCGCCGCCACTACCACCACCGACTGCAATTGTGTCTGCGCCGTCTTCCATTTCCACGTCAGAGCCACCGCAGTCTTCGTTCCGCAGGAGGTAGGTTCCGTGACCGCGCATCCATTGGGGATCCGAGGTTACGATTTCTCCAGGCGTAACGATGGAAATTGCTTTGGATCTTTTCTGCGACGAGGCCATGCGAACGAAGTCGCCGTCCTCGTCCAGCGTTACCTTTTCATCGCCGTAGTCCGAGGCAGAGTCCGGAGGGAGGAGGTATTGGGCTGGTTGCGGAGGGAGGATTGATATCGGCATTGATATATTTTTCGTCTCGTTTGTCGGCGGTGGTGGCGGTGGTGGATGGATGAGGCTCTGGTTGTACTAGTACAGGAGGGAAAGGCTATGTCGTCACTAGAAAGGAGAGAGATCGAGAACCTTTTATGCGTGCCAAGCCTTAGGAAGAAGGGGATAAACCCCTAACCCTTAGAACTGCTTATATTATTATTAAATTTTATACCCCAACCATAGCTAGAGTAAATAGCGAAATCGAGCATCATAAGAAACGGGCCCTGCGCATACCGTAGAGTATACCGTTTCCGGACCCTTCCGCTCTTTCCCTTCCTCAGCACTGGCACGGATTACGATACTATCATAATTATTATCATAAAAGAAAATGGCTGCTCCCTTCTCACAGTAGGCTTCAGTGAGTTACTGAGCCGTAATAAAACACATCCCTCCATAGGGGCGTGCCAGAACACTATCATCCCTCAAAAGGGCTACTAGCCTATGGCCACGCACGACAATGCTGTAAAAGCTGGAATAAATGAGGACGCTAGGGCACCCAGGATTTTCCTTTTACATAGATCAAAGAGAGGGGATATAGCGCGGAGGTTCTCTTTTAGCCTTAAGTTGGTACGGATGAGAAGGGAAATATCATACAACAGAGCTTCACTAGTGGATGCCACTCCAACGCCCCAGCGAGATTCAATTATTCTGGTTCTTAGAATATATGGTTTAGGTTTTATAAAGTTAATTGCCACACGGTCGCATGCTTCATAATATGGTGACTTTCGTGCATTTATCATGCAGTCAAGACTCTCGATAATCTGGCATTGATCCTCTTACAACTCAGACTCGACAAGTCGCGCAATCGGTGATATCTCGTGACGCATATCTCTACTGTGCCCCGCACACAGCCCGTACACCATTTTTCGCAGAAACCACAGCCTATGCTGAAAACAAAGACCCGTGAGCAAATGATTCCATAGCACATTTCGAGATGGCTCACACCAATTTCAATAGGTTTGCAGGGAACACGCGCTCGACAGCGAATGGGGTAAAATTGACATGTAAGAATCCTATCATTGATTCCAATAATAAGTTTGATCACAGGAACCACTGATCAATGGTTTAGTAAGGCTAAATACAAGAACAAACCTTGATACCCTCATGAATGTAAGGATACGATATCCCCCCAACCGGTCCCTTGCCTTCCATCCTACCGAGCAATCAGAACTAACTTACATCACGCACTGTTTTGCATATTTGACAAAACAAGAGAAAAGAGTATGAAAATGAAAGACATGGAAACTAGCAACACAAAGATAAAATGCCAGAAAAAGAGAAATATGCAGGGTAAAAATGAAAGGGAAAAAACACAATAAAACCAGTGCTAATCTATGCAAGCAACACCTGTAACATAGTTTACAAACCATCAGCAATATTGCAAATGCCTCTACTATACAGCCATAGCACATCCGCATTATGCTGTTCATTTTTTCCATCATTTCATCCGTAACCTTCGTACCCAGAGAACCTTTGTCCGTACACCCCTTATGAAAGAACGACAATCCCTAGTGAACTGGTAACACCCATGTTACCATTTGATCCATATCGTATAAGTGTCGTATCGTATCTTATTGTATCGTATCCGCCCTTTCATTCCCATGGGGATCTAAAAGGGGAAAGGCTGAAAGAAAGAAGGGAAGAAGAAGAAAGCTAGAGAAACAAATAGGTGTAACGAGGACAAGAATGGTCCTTATATCAACATGTAAAGAAAATATTAGGCGAAGTATGAGCTCGCCATGTCAGGACGAAAGGGGGAAGGGTATGGTTGCTGTTGTTGCTGTTGTACAAGGTTCGGACGGACAGATGGCTGGCTATAGGAGTGTGAACGGGAAGGTGCCGGAGCCCCAGGAGAACCCCCACTCGGAAAGGACAGACCGGCCGATGTGCTGCCGCCACTAGAAACCTGGATCTTGGATTGAATCCTGCGTCCATAAGGTGTCATACGGATTGCGGGAAGGATTGGCCTGATACTGTCAACCAATTGTTGCTTGGTCTCAGGGGAAGCGTAATCCATCTAGTTTGCCTATGATTAGCTAGGTATAGAACAACACTCAGTGGGATCATTACAGCCGTCTGAATCACATAGTTGGCATAAGAGTCCCGAAGCAGTGCTTCCAACTCGGCCTGATTAGGAAGCATTTCTTCAATTAATATCTTTTTCGTCGATGACTCAGCAACACGGATACACTATAGAAACAGTTAGCGTTTTCCTTATCATTCTTAACCACAGAAAAGCGAACCTTCTCGATAACATTAGAGCTGAATTTCTGTTTCGAGAGTTCGCAGACACGACCCCTAAATTTGAGAATCAAAGGTTCGGACAACATAGGGTCGGCCAGATCCACTGATAGCACGGTTAGTGGCCGGAGTAGTCCGAACATGAATCTACACACTTACAGATATACTGAACAACGTAATTCCCGAAAGGATCAACCACAAGTTCAATAGCATGAGCAGTGATTTTTTGGATTAGCTTGACCTTTTGAGCTCCGGCAGCATGATCAATGCAGCGTTGAAGGACACAGCAGCCGTGGCGATGTGTTCCCACAGCGACACAATCCTCACCGACGGCATCAAATATGAATTGAAGCTTCATCCAAGAGTTACTATCGTATCTACGAGGAGCTAAGTAGCCAACATACCTTGTTTTCTTCCTTCTTCCAGCGATTCAAACATTTTTGAATAACGTGGTTACCATTGAGATCCTGAATAAGTTCTACCACCTTGCTTTGAAGAGCGTGAATGACAGTGCGAATCTAATTTCCCTGTCAGCAATCATGACCTCTGGTAAGAAGGGGGCAAGCTAACCTGCTCTGGTGTGGTAATGTATTCAATCATTTTCTGCAGCGCTCTTGTCCCGTGTTGGTTCAAGGCAATTTTGACGAGCTGCGGGGAAGCGGTATTAACGAGGACAGTCCTCTGTTCATCATTGGCGTACTCGAGAAGTTTTTGGCAGAGGTAATTTCCAAAGGGATCTACCTCGTGTTAGCAGACAGTCGGCGTAGGGCTAAAGTGAGGGCGTGGGTTACCAGTCATCAACTCAACCACGTGGGCGTGGGTTTCAAGAAAGATCATCTGCACGTATTGAGGATTGCGGTCTTCAAGTTTCTTCTGGAGATAACGGCAGCCATGTTGGTCTTTGCAGAGCTCATAGATATTTCCAATCAGGCTCTCAAGAGGGGTATTGGCAAAGCGATTTGCTGTGCGTTCCATTAGATATGGTCTTGCGCCATAGTAGTCATAGATCATACCCTCTCCGTCATGTCCTCTCTTTTGCACACTACGATTTTGTGCACTGCCTCCCTGATGCGGTCCTTCGCCAACCTTGGGTGCTTGCTGATAACCGGGATGAGCTCCAAAGGGGCCGAGAGGCGTCATGTGATAACCGGGATTCGCAAGATTCCCGATATTGATATTCCCATAGCCTCCGTAAAGTCCGGCAGAGGGGCCCCCGTAAATACCGGGAGACGGAAGAGGGGACTGCATCCCGGGTGTCATCACAGGCATCGAGCCAACGTTGACATTGAGGGGTGGACCAAAAGCAAGGGGTCCACCTCCCTGCTGATATATTAGCTCAGGCGAGGAATACCCAAGGTTTTGGTTATGTACCGAGAGAGACATATCACCACTGGAGGACGGTTCACGACTGTGCCTGGGCCTTTCCATCGCAATCCTACCATAGCCCTGAACATTAACAGGGTTAGCACTCCGCATAGTTGGTAAATCAGAGGTTGAATATGATGCCTGAAGTTTTGGCATGAAGTTTTGGTTCGTATGAGAAGCTTCGGTTTGTGAAACCTTTGTATCGATATTGTCAGAAAAAGTACTAAAGGACAAGTCGGTTGATGATCTCTCAAATCGACGCCCGAGGGTTGCAGAATCTGTCTGAGGAACTGCAACCTTTGGAGAAGCATTACTAGTCGGAGTAAACGGGGCACCATAGCTGTTGGATGGCAGGCTATGCTGATGGTGGTGACGGGAAAAGGCCCAACCATTATTGGCCGGGGTCACCTGACCTTTGGAGGGTGGGACGGCGAGATCAAGGGGGGCAGATGATGCGGACAACTTTTGTAGATTAGTCAGGGGTAGAACCCTAGAAAATATATATATGGAGCATCAAACTTACCATTCCCGGGTTGCTTCCGTGACGTACCAGGATTGGAAATTTGTCATCGGGATCGGTCATATTGAAGAAAGCCTTAATGTCCGGAGAAGTTGTAGATTGTGCATTCTTGGCGGAGCCACTTCCACTGAGTCCATCCTCGGGGAGGAAGATGCGACTAACCTGTGTTGTTTCCATGCCCAAACTTGCGTTGGCATTGCTAGCACCCCTCGGAATCGAACCGTTAGGCAACGAGTTTCTTCGTGGATCAGTACACAGCCTTATAAAAAGGACACGGGGCGTTACCTGATATTGGACCGTTGTCCAACAAGGCCCTGCTCCGGCGTGCCCTTATTCTCATTCTCATCCGAGTTGCGTCTGGACCCGGGCATGGATTTGGATGCCTTATGGGATATAAAAGGGGCTATATCGTCGGCGGGTGGGGTCATAAGCTGCTGTTGTTGGTCATGACGGACAGTTCCAGGAGGGGTAGCTAGGGCATTGGCTCCAGGATGCCCGGCCCTAGAACGAGCAAAGGTATCGTGGTCTGGCGGGGTTGTAGGCTCACTACGACCCATAGTGGAATTAAGTCTAGCATTACCCCTGAGGGTCATACGATCAAGGTCTTGGGCAATACGGCGAATTTCCCTCTCGTCTTCCTGCTGTTGAAAGGCAAGGCGTCTCATGTGTTCTTCGTAGTTCTTCTGTTGCTCGCGCAATTTCATCACCTCAAGTTGCTTCAATTCCATCTCACGCTGTTTCTGTTGCAACTGGTCGTGAACAATTGATTAGCAGGATGAACTTGTAGCACAATAGCAAGACGAACCATTTCAACTTTCTGGCGAGCCTGCAGTTGAAAGGGATAAAAGGAAGGTTAGTAACGAACAGGGTACGAACTGGAGCCGCATTCAAATGAATAAACAGAAATCACAGGGGATATACGTACGCTAGGAGCCAAATCCAATGGTTCAGCAGTCATACGGTTAAAGCTGGAGGGGTCCCATCTAGAAGGCATGTTCATCTGGGGTTGTTTCAATGAGTCGGTTGTGAACCGGCGTTGGAGTGTTGCTCTGCTGTCGGGAGCAGCCGAAATTGTGGATGCCTCAGCGGGGGAACGAAGCGGGGCATAGGCGGGGAACTGATTCGCAACGTGAGCTTGAGAATTCCTGTATTAAAGTCCTTTGGGATTTCGATCACCCACAGTAGCAGGAAAGGCCATTGAGCATGCCTAGTTGAACTATAGAATCGTCAGCATATTCCCCAGGGGGCAGTGAAAACAGGGAACCCCGCCATGACTAATGCAAGCGTGACGGGCAGGGTGCAGACAAATGGGGGGGACTCCTCAAGAAGGGGAGATAATTAGGAATGACGGGAGGATCTAGGAGCAGCGGTAATCGTGTAAAACCCACCTTTTTCACCTATCTACGGAAGCTGGTTCCAAGGTACAACTTGCGGCCAACCGAGTGAGAAGACGGGAAAGCAACAAAGTACAGAGGCTCTTAATAGAAGCCGAAACGAAACGCTGCAACGCCTGGCAATGCTAAATGGCTGAATGCAGAATAACAGAGGAAAAGGCAGGGGAGAAGATTCTGAAAGGAATTTGAATGGGCAGAGTGAAGTAAGAAGAAGGAGAGAGTAGAGGAAGTTCGGTGGGGTAAGAGGAGGAGGGATGAGGTGTCGGATTGGAAGTGGTTGGCGTAGCGGAGAGAGCAATGGTGGTAGCTCACTTCGCAAGCAGGTGCAGTTGCAGGCTCCTTACTACCTCTGCACACACACGCACATACGTACGCAGTGATGGAGTAAGTACGTTAGGAGTAGGAGTAAAAGCGGTGCGGTAGAGTGGCAGCCAGTGGGGGGGGGGCAACGAAAGCACGGGTAGGGATAGATCGAAATGTAGAGTACAAACGAGCGGTGCCCTCTTTGGCTATGAGCTTCCGAGGTGGAAAGAGGGAGTGAGAGAGAGCAAGGAGGGGGAAAGGAGGGGGGTAAGAGTAAATTTACGTGTTAGGAATTACGAGCTACAGGTGGAAGTAAAACTATGGTTCATCCAACGGTCGGGTAGTGAACAATTCTTCTGACAGGAGCTTAACCTGTGTTTCTGCCGCTTCAGGCCCGACTAGATATCGCAACTTTATAGAAGACTCAATCAAACACTAGCTATAGTAGTAGCGCTGGCACACATATTTCCTGTAAGGAACCCTCACGTTTGCGAGTTTTACCGAAACGTACGTGTGATAATTTTTTCCCTCGAGCTTCTCTTGATTTATTACGCCCACCAATATATTCCCCTCTCACCACCATCCAAGCATTAACATCTCCCTACCACCAACCATTCCCATCAGCCAGAGAAGCGGACACGAGCCGGACACGAGCAACAGTTCACCACAAAGTCATTGCTGGCCTACCATAATCTACCGATTTCCGATTCCTTCGAATCGGGGGACACACCCCAACAGTACCGCCATCTCTCCTCGGCAAAATTTCGTTCCTGTTTTGCCATATCTACGGTAGACTACGGCCCAAATGTTAAGCCATGAGAGGTACATACTGTACCAGTAATATACACTGTCATTTAGAGTCCTGCACCGCACTGACTTCAACCCTCTTTTCGGCCCTGTCATAGGCTTTTAAAGTACTGTGTCCGTGGCCCCCGCCCAGTAGTGTGCACGCTTGACCTCAAACTCAAACTCGAACCCATTTTCCCCCCTTCCCTCCTCCCAAGATAATATTCCTAGATTTGGGATGATGATAGGTGCACGAGCCACGCGCGATCGCGAATCGCGATTCAGATTAAAGTCAGATGTACGCGCCGGGTCTCGGGGTTCTCTGTGCCTTGGGTGCCGGTACTATACGGTACGGCAGCAAACGTGAACTATGCTAGAATAACGTACCATACCGCGATCCAATTCTTATATTTGTTGGCATAGATGGAAATACTGGTAGTAAGGCCTACACTCTAAAGGCGTGATAGCAAGAGATTACGGTAATGCAAAAAAAAATAAGATGCTCGGGCCAAGGGTGGGCAGGTACTCGAGCACGTTGAGTATCAGAGGTGGGTGGTGTGCACAACAAGATCTCCCGTGAGGATCATCATCAATATGAAGGATGTGCGCGGATCCCTGGGAAAAAAAGTTTCAGTCCCGGGCCAAAGCCGGAGAAAACGGCTTGCAGCTTCTTCGAAGGATAGACAGATAGGCTCCTACTCACAACTAGTAGTGACAATGGTAGCGGATTCCCGGTAAGGCCGGCCACCCGTAACCACGCAGTACGGGAACTCTGAGCCCGCCTGAAGATGGTTGTCGGGGGCATAAGAGTACAATACGGTAGTACAAAAAAGACATGGCCGACGATGCATACAGAACTTGCACAGCAGCCATGCACCAAATAAAAGTACAGTACAGTGCAAGTAACGCGCACAGGGGACAAACAGTGACCAGATACCAGCGCAAGTACAAGCATGGTGCTCTTGTACCCATCATCCATCCATCAACCCATCCAGCCATCCATCCTCCTCCTCCATCTTCTACCCACATCGCGCAAAAGCTGCCAATGAGACGTCCGGCCATATCACACAAAACATCTCACAGAAGCGGGGTCTTTTCTCTCCTGCGATCCGAAACATGATCGCTGATACTTCGCATCTGTGATACCGGCGGAGCGCGGGTATTGCATAAAAAACACAGACTATTGGACTTCTGGTTGGGAAGCCCTCTCTTTTCCCCCCACCCCTTAACTATATGTCAAAATACGTGCTATGAAGTTGACAGCAAGCAAGCAAGCAGGCAGAAAAAGGAAATGGTGGGTGTGTGCGTGTGTGGATGAGGGGGGAAAAGGAGAAAAAAATAAAAAATTGATGACATAACCAGGACCCTGCGAACTTTTGAAGAGAGGGATCGTATCATAGAAGAAGGAAGGGTTCTTGGCGGCCCTAGGTGGAAAGAATGAATGTATGATACTCGAGCACAAGTACTACCGGTATTTGAAAAGTGTTTCTCGAGCGCAATGTCCCCGAGTATGCAAAAAAAGTCCTCCAAGTCGAGAACTAGGGTGCCTCCAATGAATGGATGAATGGATGAGCGAAAGAGGGCGAAAGGGAATGTGGCATTTGCGTCAATACACACACGTGTTTTCCCGGACGGTGCAGTTAGGGACCAAAAACGGTCTTCGGCAGGAAGGAAGGAAAGGGCTTGTGTCATAACCCTCCCTTGCCTCCCTCCCGGAGCTAAATAGGGTTTGCCCTTAATTTTGAGCCTCAGGGCCGTCCCGTATCTGGGTGGGAGGCGGCAGGTGTTCAGACGTGAGCATGATACCTCATCAACGACATTCTTTCTCCATCCTGTCAATTTGTTACCAACACAGTAATCCAGATTTTATGGAAATTCTTTGCGGTACTTTATCGTGAGTACTGTTTCCTCGGACTGCGGTGGATGGCTTTCCATCAATCATTCACTACTAAAGTGCAAATGTTACAGTTCCCCGGAATGTCACTACAGACACCGGAGGTACTTTCAACGCCAAGCTTGACAGATAAAATGCCTGATACCGATATGGTGATCAACTGCAGTCCAGAAAGGCTACATGCCCACCTACCTACCTACATTAACTTACAGGAACATCCTGGGATAGGAAAGCCTCCACCCTGTCCTATCATAATTACCTCGGAGGATACCCCCCGGGCGTATAGTACAGTACGCTACATGTATCCAAAGGGAACATATCATCTTTCCCCTCAAGGCTGACCAGCACTCACCGCATCATGCAATCCATTCTCTCCAGCGAAGTTTTCCCCACAAAGAACATGAGACATACATCGGGGCTGCGGGCCTACCGTAGATACCAGCGCAAAGTCCTCAGCCTCATTTTTATACTCGAGTACATACAATGGAAAGACACTACAAACCAACCTCGAGCAGGATGCCCAAAAAAACCCCGAAGACGCCAGGTCAATAATTGTATCCTCCTATTCATAAAGCGGTACCGTAGTTCACCCATTCGTCCAGCCAAAGACTAGTAGACATCAACCCCCCTTCCCAAAAAAGGTCGCGCAGAGACCACAGTACCGTAATCGATTCCCCGTTCGCGGAGCTGTGTGACCAGAGATCCGTTCTCGTGGGACGGAATTTCCCCCTCGCCCATGGAACGGGGTCCTCGCCCACACAGACAGCCAATTGCGCAATAAGTTACTCTTTAGGCCACCATAATCTCCTTCAAAGGAGAAACGCCTTTTCCGCGAAGACTATACTTCTGCCGAGCGACCGTGCCTGCCATACAATACACAAGCACGTCAAAGTCGAGCCGATAAATTGTAACTGCCCGCCCGCTATGTACTGTACGTAGTGTAAAGACAGATCATATCTAATAAACCTGTCTGTCTGTCTGTCCACCCATCAGCCCTAACAGAGGGGTAAACGCTCAAGTCCGATTTAGAATCCCGCCCTTGGTTGCGATACCTCCTGTGTAGTCTCACGATGGTAGACAACCACAACGCTCACCCACTCTTCTTTTCCCTTCCGGTGACCGATATTGTGCTGTAGTGGAGCACTAACTTGGCACTTCCTACCCTCAACAAACTTCCACGAACTAGGCTCGCTTATCTCTTCTCACCACACAGTGTGCCAGTAAGCACTCGAGTACATATTTCCGATGCCTACTCACTCACCACAACACAAATATTATACCATTCAATTCTACACTCCTAACGCAAAGACACTCCTACCCATATCACCCTCGCATGCCATAGCCCTACCGGAAGAACACAGACCCCGTGCTACCCACCCTATACACGTGCACGAGGTACGTACCGTCGCACACATGCCCTAAGACCCCGTACCACGCCTTCCCCCCGTTCCACAGGGCTGATAAAAAAATAAAAAATAAAAAAAGAGACCCTCATAATATCATACAATTCTTGGATGTGGATACATCATTACGACAGAGCCCAACAAGGCTTTCGGACGGATGGGCACTTTGGAAACAGCCTTGTAAGTTAACCTATTTTGATATTTCGGATACCCTACATGGTTGGATGGAGGAAAGGGTGCGCTAGCTAGATAGTTGCACAGGAACACACCTGGAGATTGTTCCCACATCTCCAAAACGAAGACAACACAATCTCCAAGGGACGAATTCGTTGGTGGGGATAATATTATATATATATATACCTAAATGCATGCGTGCGTGCGTGCGTGCACTTCACTTCAGCCACAGCTACTCTATCCGGAACCTTACAACTTCTATCAGGTGCTACACGGTATACATACAAGTACATATGTGCGCGCCCACATACCCAGCTGCGCCCCATATGGATCAAGCCCAAGAATTAACGAGCCCGCGGCACCAGCTCTATCAGATGAGAACCATAAGTTCGGATCTCCGGCCGCTGGTAAGCCATATCTTATCCATCCATCTATCCACCCATACCCTCCGGCACGGCCCACGTCTACTTCTTCTCCAAGGTTCTTGCTCCCACCACCGGAGTTTTTATTCCCGCCCGTGTTGAAATTCTCCAGAGTTCGGTACAGCACATTTACAATATGACTAAAGTGGGGAAGAGAGGGGGGGGTTTTATGTGATATATCATATCTTTACGAATCTTACACCGGGCTCCGTTCACAGGAGCACAAGTGTCCTTCTTGTGCTGAGAGGGGGGATGTCCTGGGATGGTCGAACATAAGGAGGGTGCACTTAGGGCCAGGTCGTACAGTGTATACAAGTATGCTAATGGATTCAAATATGGGGAAGGCAGCCGGAATGTGGACCGAATATATCCGAATAGCTAGCTAGCGATATGTCTCGTTCTGAAATCCCACAGTGCGTTTAGATCACCAGCTGAGGAAGTTCCCATTTCTCGCATATAATCCAAATAGCCATCCTTTCGCAAAGCTAGGCAGCAATAATGCATGTCTGCACTCTCACCTGTCCTGAAAGAACCACCACCCGAGTGAGAGCTTGTGATTTCAAGTATTTTTGATAATATCCGCACAGCTCAAATACACCCCTAGTCTCCTTCGTCTCAATCAAGATTCCTTTCAAATACTCGAAAATACACGCCTTTTTTTCTCTCTAGTAGTTTCTCGAAAAGCCCACCCGTCGCCACCGCCTCTCCACCACTAACTACAACTAAGAAGCTCCTCCACCGCCCACAGACCTCCCCCTCTTGCCCATTGCCCACAAGGTCCTTGACGTGCGGCCCTTAGCCCATGGTTTTGAACTTGGACCCCGTGACCCCGTTTACGAGCTTCACCAGGTAGCAGAAGGCGATCTAGCAGGGATAGCTGAAGAGGATGATGGAGCTCCTATGCGAGTTCATTAGGAGGAGACTTGCTGTTTCTTTTACTAACTCCTGTCTAATGTTGGAGCAGGTTGGCCTATCAAACGGGGTGCGCGCGGCTTTGGAACACTTCTAGCCTGAGAGCATTGTAAAAGTGTTGAGGTAGATACCCTGGTGGCTGTGCGGTCGAGTACAGACCTGCTGCCGATACTAGCGCCCCGCCTCCAAGCACAAACCTAAGAATGGGAACAGCTCCCCCTTGCAAGCGATATGCGTCTTCTGCAACCTACAAACAACTCCGTCCCCCACCCCCCCATTCAAAAGCTCGTATAGCGATCCCTGTCTTAGCCTCAGCATCGACAGCATTTAAAATCTGCGCAACCCACGTCTCGTGATCGCATGTGTTTGTAGCGATTACTGGTACTTTGTCTGCCTGGCAGAAAGCCTTGGCGAGTTTGCCTATCGGGGGACAAGTGCTGCCTAACTAGGTGTGATATTCAGACTTTTAAGGTTTCCCGGGATCGTGCTGGCTGCGCTAGCTGTGAGCGAATCTAGCCGGGAATTCGGAGGTCATGTGGCCCTGGCCACAGGTTGCTAGGATACTCGTGAGCTTTGGCTTTGGGGTAGTCTGTGGGGATGAGTATATTATTTGTAGGTATTTTAGAGGCATTTATTGGGCTAGAGATGCGACAGAAGTGCAGGTGAACAGCTCCAGGGACAATATAGGTTGTTCGGTTAACCTTACAAGCACCTGAATCCTTTAGTCCGGGGAGCTCTGAGCTTCAACACAAGCTCCAGCTCGGATCTGATACAAACCCCAAGAGTCTTCCAAGATACTACCCGCTACCTTAGGATTTCTGCTGGCTCACCCGAGCTTAACCAAAATATCCCTTGGCGTAGTGAGGAGGTTGGGTGAGTGAAATACCAACGGCACGTCACCCACATAGCCAGCTGCCAGGTTAAGTACATAGATGGATTTCTCTTGCCCTCGAGGGAGCCGCTACTATACAGTCCAGCTCCCGGGAAAGAGAGGAAGGTTTGAATAACCCAGTGAGACATATGAATCCGCGGGGGGAACCAAAGTCCCAGGGGAGGTAGACTAACTGGCATGTACTGTAGGTAGGGTTCAATAAGGATATGCTAACCTTCCGGAGCTAGCTCCTGTAGGACAGAGTGTTTGATAATATACCTTGGGCTATTGTGCTCGTGCAAGAAAGGGTAGTGTCATAGCAACACTGCGATAGTGGATAGCCTCCCTTGTGCGAATAGTTAACCGAGTGACAGTCCATGTACCAGCTTTCCCCGGGCTTCGCCCCAGAGGCCTACCTGCTGGCATCTAGCAAACCCCGGAAATATGAAAAGACAAATCATCACCAAGAATAGATACGAGTTTTTGCCAAGAGTTCGAGATTGCTACTGCTGTTATCACTTAGTAATTGATGATCCGGCAATCCTTCTAGTGCACTACATCTACTACCGCCATCGCTTGGGCTGTGTAGTTCCATATCACACTGCATGGCAACAACGAGCCCACAAATCACGACTCCTGTCTAAAATCACAGAGAATCCCTCACTTCAGACATCCAGGGAACAGAAAAGACCTCTGTTGAAATCTCCCACCAACTTAGGAAGAGATTCACCACCCCCAGCACGGAAACCTCAAAATCAGGCTTCCGGTGGGATAAGTATTTGTTCCAAAGCTGGTATTCCATGAAATACCTAGCTAGCGCAGTGGTTAACATGTCAAGAACCAATTAACCCCCTGCTGCAATTAGCGGGAGCGCAGGAGTTCAACTCACTCTTACAATGAGCTATTATTGAACCATCCGTCATGTGGGGTAGGAGAATTAAAAGATCCTACCCTATGGGGACTGGGAGATTGGAGAACCGAGCCTCCATCAATAGGGCTATGGGGCTTAGCAATACTGCTATGATATGAGGTGGTAGAATCCGACCCCAGGCCTTCGGGTTGGCGATCGGCGGGGTAGCAGAGAGGAATGAAAGAAACTTATTCTATCTCTTTTGCCTTGGAAAAGTAGCTGCGGCCATAAAAGATACAGAGGCTTTACCCATTTACACTCTAGTAAGCTAGGCTCTACTAATTTCTTGACTTGTAAACACACTATTTTCAGCAAAGAGAGGTATAGATTGTACCTAGTGAAAGTTATAAGACGGGCAGAAGCCGGACGGTAGGGCCAAGATAAATACACAATGTTGAAATAAGATCCGCAGGATATTAAACTAACTGGGCACCCCAGCGGACGATCAGACCACACTTCTCAAACCCGTAGTAAGATGGAAGAAGCGTCACACAATGCTCACACTAGCGATGGCCCCCGATACCTAACTCTTTAACTCACCTCCATCATATAGAACACAATCTCTCATTAAGACACACTATGATACATCGAGAACCCCGATATCACTAGCAACCCACCACCCCACACGCACACAGCAGATACATGCCCCTACCCACATATCAGCACCAGGGCAAAACTCAAAGCTAATCAAAAGAGCTAGATACATACGACAAGTTCTCCATCCAACATACCACACCAGAAATCTGATACAGAGCTTGTACCATCCATCCACCTAGCCACCGTGCCTAGTAGGTCACGTTAATATCCAATCAACACAACTCCCAGATAGCCCAGCATTCACCCAAGATGGACCCACAACGCTTAGAAACAGGCCACACCGCGAGTGAAGAAACGCTCATCTGTAGAAAGCGAAATCTAGCCAGCTTGCTGGCCTAGTCCCAGGACCCCCTGGAGTAGTCCATGAACGCATATACCCAGCAAGACTATACCGCAAGTTTAAATACCGGAATGAACAGAAGAACCGATCCGGGGATCAGTATATAGCAAAGACAGAGCAGCCATAACCTGGGCTCGTATATTTATAAGCAGCATAGTCGCCCTTTCACAGAGATCTCATAGCAAACTACAAGTCTATTAGAGAGCGTCTGTATCAAAGCCCAGACGATATCCGTTCACAAGGAGAGATAGATACGGGGGGGGGGATTAATATAATCCACCGACTAGTTCTCGCTAGTCAGAGGGGGAAGTGGGAGATAAAGCAGTTCCCTATCACTTATTATCCAATGCTTAACCCCGCTCCCTCCTCCTCCTCCGACCTTCGATCCCTAATACTAGTACATCCACTACCAAACCCAAGCCCACCCACCACAAGAACAACAACACCCAAGGATTATAATAGAGGAGATAAAATAAAGCACACCCAAGAAAATCCCGAACCCAAAACACCTACGGTGAGAAAATAAACTCAAATCCCCTATAAGCTCCCCCCCCCGGGCCCGCAGAGTATACCACGCCCAGCGCCGGATTCTGCTATTACGCTAAAGCGCCCGCATACTAGGTAGGAATGGAGAATAAAAGGGACATGTACCATCCCACCAACGACGATATCACGGAGCACTCCCTGTCGTGGCTTAGTAGTTAATACTTATAGTAATCCGTTGTCCTATCAAGTATAATACTTTCCCAAGCCGAGAGGAGGAGAAGGAAGAATGAGAGGGATGGATTTTTAGACCAACACCACTGGCATGGAGCTACTGTACCACCGCCTTAGGCTTTCCAAAGATGCCCCCCCCCCCCGTCCTAGAGAACCCTCCTGATTATTATTATTTATTTATTTTAAAAAAACCAATTGCTAGCCCCCCTCTAACAACCCCTTTAAGAATACCATTTTCATTCTGGTCCGGTTGGTGTGCGCGAATGGTAATCAGTTTCAATAAGTGAGGCGGAAGGGAGGGGTAAAAGGAACAATATTCCGGGTAGGAGGAGGGGGGGGGGGGGAGCAGGAGGAACAGATGAGAGCAAAGTCCAGAAACTTCAAAGAGTATTGCCCAATTGAGCACACTCTTCAGTCATAAGGGTTATTTCAAACTGCAAAGCATGCCGCTGGGCTGAGGGAACTCCAGGTTGGCATATCATACCTCACGCATGGTCTATCATATCCAGGCCAGATATCCCCCGTTGAGCGGGCGCTATACTGTACCGCGCTGCACCGTTCCGGACTGGTCTGGTGGTTGTCTTAGTGGAAATAACACCACGTTGCAGTGATCAAGTTATCAGCCCGTTTGAGAAAGGGGGGGGAATAAGTTGTGTGATAATTATCGTATACTATTACAGAGTAGTGGTGGTGGTGGTGGTGGTGAGAGAGGGTGTTTACCGGTTTACTTTGTAACATGTGCGCGGGAGGAATGAGTATCTTTAGAAGGTGGGGTCATGATGGATCACTCGTGCGGCCTAATCTGTTCTCGGGTGCAGCTCAGGCTGCTACTACTAGTACAGTAGTATGCTTTCGAGGAACGCTAGAATTAGATGTCAATTCCCCCTTTTTTATTTCATCCGGCGCTTATGTTATGGTAGGAATAGACGTACATACTCGTCATTTAACCATCAACCATCGTGACCAGATCTATGTAGCTTAATGGAGAGAGCATGATTTTCCACACCCGTTCCCACGTCCATCAACAGATGGACAAAAAACCGACAAACCCATAACATATAGCCTAGTAAAGCACAGGCGACAAAAGCCAACCAGCCTACCACTCATAAACTCCCACCCCACGCTCCCCAGCAACCGCCACAACTGGCCACCCGGGGCCCCGCTCCGGCTCCAAGAACTTGACCTGGCCGGGTGGGACCTTCCCCAACAGATCGGTGCTGTCAATATCGAACAAATAAACCGCCTTCTCGTTGCTGGCGCTGCCACCGCAGCCAGTGCCAATCCCGCCGCCCTCCACAGCCATCAAGCCCATCTCATGGTAGACGTCGAAGCCACCCTTCCTCCCGTCGCCGTCCGGGACGCGAAACCTGGACACGCAGCAATCCCTCGCGCCGGAGGGCTTGCGGTCCTGTCCCGCCATACGCAGGTCGTATATGGCGCAGGAGTCCACGCAGCGGATGACGATTTTGGTTTGACCGAGGCCCTGGATGTGCCGGACGCTGCCGACCTTGAGCATGACGGGCGCACGGGCCTGCGGGTTCGTGCGCACGTCGAAGAGGCGGACGGTGCCGTCACGCCCGCCCGCCAGGAAGCCCGTGTGGGAAGGCGCGTCCGGGGGCAGGCAGTAGACTGCAAAGATATCTGTGCGCAGGTTAGTTATAGCCCTTTGAGGGCGCTCTCCACAGTCAGCTTGTCCGAATGCGACGCCTTTTTCCAGGCCGTAGAAGATGGTCTGCTTGTCGGGGGAGCAGGCCATTGACAGGGTTGGCTTTTGGTCTAAGGCATGGGTCCTCACGGTGCACCGGCGGGTGCCCGCGGGGTGGCGGGCGCGTGGGAAGAAGTCGACCGTCTTGCCCACGAGTCGGTGGGCGAAGGCGCTGGAGAGAGAGGACACGCTTTTGGCGCTCACTCCTGTTAGTTATCACCCTAGAGTAACTTAAGAGAAAGACCAGTGGAGGAAAACCATACAGAAGTTCAAGATTGCTCTCACTATTCTCAATGCCAACGGTTCCAGTCACCATCCCTTGAAGCCCGATTTCCCAATTGCGAACGCTCGCATCGCTTTTAATCAAGCGACCCTCCTTGACCTCCCCGTCGCACTGCACCTTCTGCTCCATCTCAGACTTCCAGAAATCACGCTCATTAAACCTTTCAATACCGCCTCCAAGTCCAAGGCCCCCAGCATTAGCACAAAAAGACATGATGCTCCCGTTCTCCATCCCAACGACGAAATATACTGTTCCGCCCATTCTCTGAACGAACAAATTGCTAACGCCCTGCTTAACGCTCTCAGCATGTATGAACTCTTTATACACCAACTGTTTCACCATGCACTTCTTATGCGCCGCCCGCCACGACACAGGGGTGCCCAGGCCCAACTCGCGATCAAAGGCCATATGCAAATATGGCGATTTAGATACCGAGCGCCGAGGGCGGTATTGGAACCTTAAATGGTCCTGCTTGGCGTCCTCTCTAAATCTTTTCTGCTTCTTTGCTTCCCGTTCGGCAATCGTTCTGGGTGTATAAAAGCTCGGACCGCCAGAGGAGGACGAGGGTACGGCATGGTCAGAGAGAACTTTAAAGTATTTACGCTTCTCGGTATCTGCGGCTGGTTAGTTAAGTTGAGCTGCGATGCTGAACACCAATTTGTCTATGATAAACGGGCTGGGACTTGCCATAGTAAAATCCGGGTATTTCAGGAACATCTGGGGCCGACATCGTACGCCAAGAACCACCAAATGTGAAGGAACCTCAAAAGCAGCTGATATCACGTGGTCAGTGTACGAAAGAGTTTGATGGTTGTCAACACTAAGTAGTCGGAGTGGGAAGGTTGCTGGCATCGAGAATGGATGGAGAAAATTCGAGCTTATGACGTGGAAACATAGGCCTGGCATTTCATGCCTTACGCAAAAAGGAAATAAAAACCCCTTCCATAGAACACCAGAGTTCAATTCAAATAGCTAAGAAAAACATGAAACCTAATTTCTACAATGCATAATACAGTTATCGACAGTGCCGTTCCTTCATACACATTAGACGAAAAGAAATTTTCCTGCCACATTAATTTTTTTTTAACTCTACAAGGAAAGCCTCAATTGTTCAGAAACAAGGCAGCCCCTTTGGTGTATACAAAAAAATAATCTCAAATGAAAAGCATAACACCAACACGCCTTCTATTACGATGATTTCTCGTGCTGGGTTGAGACACGCTGCAGTGAGACAACAAAGTCCTCCAAAGATCGCTTCTTCGAGTCCTTCTTCGGGGTCTTTCCATGCATGAAGTTATCAAATGCAACAGAGTCTTGGAGGAGATCTGTGATGATATTAGCGACCAGTAAAAATAAATAGAATTGTGGAAGGTACTCACAGTAAACACCGCCCAAGACACAGAAAATACCAAAAGAGTAAAGCCAAATACGGACAACAGCAACGATGGAAGTCCTGTGACCACCCTCAAACCAACCAAAGAGGGTGAAGAAGGTAGCAATGATATCGACGAGTAAGATAGCACCAGACAATTGCCAGGAAGGAATGGAGGACCAGAAAGGACCGTTGGCACGAGTAATGAAGATGAGCCAGTTCTCAGTGAGGGAAATCTCCAAGAACAAGACCTCGTCACGGTTACCAAAGTTCTGGACGATACCGCGATCGGAACTCCCACCAGCGAACATAGTAGTGAGGGCAATCCAGGTACCGATGGCAAGGACAACGCCGAGAAGGATTGACATACCCCAGAGTTTAGGCAAGTTCCACTTGACGGGGCTCTTGGAGAAGGGAGCATTGTCGTAGGCGATGGCCAAGGTAGCGATATCAGCAAAGATGGCGATGAAGACAACAAGGTTCAAGTTGAGAGACTCGTTCAAAATAGCAATCCAGAGACCCAAAAAGATCTCCAAATGGAGCGACAAGGCAATACGGTAGACAACATAGGCATACATTCGGTGGAAAATCTGGCGAGAAGTCTTAAGGGCATCAATGATGGCGGAGAGACCAGGAGCCAAGAAAACGATATCTGCAGCAGAACGGGCAGCATCGGAAGCGCCTTCGACAGCAATACCAGTATCAGCCTTCTTGAGGGAGGGAGCATCGTTAACACCGTCACCAGTCATAGCAACCAAGTATCCACGCTGCTGGAGAATTTCGACGACGTTGTACTTGTGTTGAGGGAAAACCTCAGCGAAACCATCGGCAGCCTCAACGAAATCATAGACCTCCGAACCAGGCATATCACCGCCACCGCTGAGACCTAGCCTTTCGGCATTGTAAACGTTGGTACCGAGACCGAGTTGGCGAGAAGTTTCACGAGCAATACCGACAGCATCACCAGTCAACATCTTGATGGACAAACCGAGAGTCTTGGCCTCATTAATAGTCTTGGCGGTATCGTGACGAGGAGGATCAGAGCAAGGCATGATACCAAGAATCTCCCAAACGCCTTCACCACGCCTGCGGGCAACACCGAGAGAACGGAAACCACGAGTAGCGAATTCGGCAACCTTGTTCTTGTAGTTGTTGGCAACATCCTCGGGGACGGGGTGATCTTCCTCGACAGTACGGAGAACGAAGAGAGGCGCACCCTTGACACAGACAATGCGTTCACCTTCAGGAGATTGGACGATAGCGGTAACCTTCTTAGAGACAGGGTCGAAAGGATGGAATTCAAGAACCTTATAGCGGGAGAGAACGTTCTTGGCACGAGGATAGAACCGGAGAGACTTCAAGAAAGCCTTGTCGATAGCATCAAGACCCTTCTTCTTACGGGAAGCGGCCAAACAGGCAGTAAGCATAAGGTCATCGGCCTCGACACCCTCGACGGTGTATGGTTCAGCGAGAGAGAGCTTGTTCTTAGTAAGGGTACCAGTCTTGTCAGAGCAAAGAATTTCGACACCAGCCAGGGATTCAATCGCGCTCAACTTCTGGACAATAGCCTGCTTCTTGGCGAGGTAAGCAGCACCGACAGCCATGGTTGTAGTGACGACGGCTGGAAGACCAACGGGGACACCAATGATAGTGATAGCAAGAGTGAATTCCAAGATAGTGACAATGCCATTGGATCGGTAAAAGGAGGAAACCCAGACAACGAGGAGAGTAAAAATAACGAGAACCAAGAGAACGGTTCCGATACCGTTAAGAACTTCAGTGAAATGGCCAGTACCAGCAGAGGCAGCGTTCACCAAAGCGGCAGCGCGCCCGACGAACGTGTTATCACCAGTGGCAGTAACGACCATAAAGGCCTCACCACGCTTGATCGAGGAAGAAGCATAACATTGATCACCCTTGTGCTTGTCAACAGCAAGTGATTCACCAGTGATGGCAGATTGATCGACCTGGAGGAAAGCATCTTCGGTAACGATACGACCGTCGGCGGGAATAATAGTACCCTGAGACACGATGAATTTAGTTAGTACGATCATGGCTTAAAAAAGTGCACTTTCAAGTCAAGGTGCCAAAAAAACAAACCTCTTCAATTTGTAGAATATCGCCGGGCACGACTTGCGGTGCCTCAATCTCAAAGAGACGGCCTTCACGGAGGACAACAGCTTTCAAAGCGAGAGTCTTCTTCAATTCATCGACAATAGAGCCAGCCTGGAATTCCTGAATAAAACCAACGCAAGCGTTGAGCAACAAAAGAGCACAAATGACACCAAAATCTACCCAATCCTGGAGACCAGCGGCAAGAATAGCAGCCGCCTAATAGCCGAGAAGCCAATTAGCAAAGATGCGACGCAAAAAAGACGGGGTGTAACCAACCTCCATGACGAACTGAATCGGACCGACAAAGTACATGAGAAATTTGAGAATGAGATTCTCCTTCTCTTCCTTCATTTGATTGAGACCATACTTCCTGCGGCGCTGATCAACCTCGGCCGAGGTAAGACCAGTACGGGTGTCAGTCTGGAGGAGATCCTCCGGAACGGGACGAGCGCTAGAGCCGGGAGCGGCATCACTCTCTTCAAATTCTTCGTCATGACCATCAAGCGATTCAAGTTCCTGAATAAGTCCATCAATATCCTCGTCATCTTCTTCCAGAGGAATGCCCTCAATTGCAGGCTTCTCATCAATCGGCTGCTTTTCTGAGTCGAATTGGGCAGAGGGAATATCGGCACGGATGTGGTGATCGCCCGAAGGCGTGTGTCCAATTACGGGATCCGACATGATGAAATGTCAATGTAACAGAACCGGAGGATGGGGGGAGAGGTCGTTTGTTTGATCAATTGCTGATGGATAGGAAAGGTGTTCTTATAACAGTGCAAGGTGTCGTGATGAGAGGGAAATGAGAGGGCGAAGGGTTAAGAGAGGGGGGGGAGAGGGAGGGTAATTGGGGGGAAATAATTTGGGAAGGGGTGAGCGAGATAGATTGCGATTCTTTTTTCCTTTCTTTTTTTTTGTTTGTCTCGATTTAAGCACCAGATGCTAGCAGAATCAACCCGTCGGAAGCGACACACAACACCGAATTGTGTGAAGCCGTAGAGGAGACACCTGAAGAATTGCCCGCACACACCGTCTCCGCGATTGCCTGGAAAAGATTTTAAGGATCTTTCGGGGCTGGTCGAATCACGCAGAAAGCGGTGAGAAGGAAAGGAAAAAAAGAGAAAACAGAATGGGGAGGAGGAGGAGGTTATATAAAAAAACCAAGCCGAGGCGGATATGGCCCGAAAGGTGATGGTGCCTCTGGGCGTAAATTGAGATGGAATAGCGCCAAGCTAAGGTAGGGGTGGACAAGGGTGTAAGATAAGTGCGAGGACAGTATGTATGTGGGCTGGGTGGGGTGCATGGATTCGATGGGAACGATCAAAGTTGCCAGACCAGAGGCAAAAGAAGAAAAGAAGAGAGAAAAAAAGCTTCAAAAAATCGAGTTGAGTGGATTCTCCCTTCCATCGCCTGCTTTGCTTGCAGTCAAATTTTTGCGTAACCCATATTTTTTGTTTTTCCTTTTCCCATCTTTTTTCACGCTTTCTCCACTCCCAAAAACGATGGCAACTGGTAGGCGGCGGAACCCAACGAAAAAAAAAAAAAAGAAAGAAAGAAAGAAAGACATGCCCTCACCGATATGATACCGGCAACCATCCAATCCCTCCCCTCCAGAAAAATTCAACCTATGAAATTGCCCAATTTTATTGCCCTTGTGAATAAAACGATGGTGAGCGATAGAAGGGAAGGAAGGTGAGAAAAGAAGAAGAAAAAAAAAACCGTTTCGCTAAAAGCCCATGTGGCTAACTGAAAACGGCAACAAATGATCGAATCCACCCAACCTCCGCCATTATGAGGGAGTATTCTGAAAAGATTAGGATAGGGAATTACCTACGTCTAGAGTAACAATAGTCTCCCAAACGAGAGCGCCCCCCCCTTCAGAGGGAAAAGAAGGAAAAAAAGGAATTCATTTCAGTGTCCCGTCCAAACAACGGCACAAACTTCCCCAACGAGCAACGGTATATTGCAAACCACTAACCTCCAAAAAATCGCGACATCGACCCGTTATCCTCGTTCTTGGCTATAATAATGTCCTGTGACAAAAAAAAAAGCTCACGGATACCAAGCAAAAGGAGCCAGAGTCTCCACAATCGAGGCACCATGTGAGGTAGGGGTACAATTGGTAGATGCCATAGTTACAGGTAGAATAGGTGTCTGCCGCGAATAGTTTGTGAATGAGCCGCAACAGAATGAGCACAATACGATGGCTACATGTCCAACCCCCCCACCCCACCAAACCAAATCCGACCAAACAATCTCGAAAGCCACGATACCATAGTCTATCACCAACTAAGCATAAAGACATTTCGACACAGGCGCTACTCTACTTGCTCCAGTACTCCACAACAACTACGCCATACAAAACCAAATATAATACCGGTACCTACGGTAAACACGCATCCCAAAAGATACCACACGAACAGACCCCTCCCCGTTCCGTCCATCCCCATGCGCTGTACCACGGTGTCCACCCACCACCCCCAAATCTCAATCCAAACCCACGCAAGATCTGCTCTGCTCGTGATTGAACGACGCCTACAAACACGGTTGCCATTGCATCCTGCCGAAATCCAGCTCTTTTGCTTCAGATCCTAGCGTCCTGCAATGGTGCCCATGTCCACAAACGTCGTTCAATTACCAGCACCATACTACCATATCCCCAGCGCGTTACCATAAGCTCTTCAACCAGGTCCAAACAGGGTCAGATGATAACAGGTACTATTGTTGAATCCTACAAGTACAATCTTCCAAATATCAAGGATAACGCAACCGGTACAATTGCCGTTATGATAATTCCTCCCTCGAAAGCGGATAAAACACGCACTGCCTAATCTAGAGCCAACTCGATCGCTCTTGACCTACACTGCTCTTATAGTACGGTACCTGCCTGTTCGTCCTCTCTGATGCAAATAGTTAGCTGAACCTCGACCAAGAACGAGTAAAAAAATGTAAAAAAATTCCCTCTTGACCTATACAGTAGCGTCGAAACGAATTTCGTGGGGGGGGGGTGTGGGATAAGTAAGTCGGTAGTTAACTACAATTAGTTGACACAGGTGATACAATACACACGCCCATAATTCTCACAATGGGTGCAATCGATATAACCGACAGTAATTAGCTTATCTCGCATAAGTTACAATACCAAAGTTGCACTCCCACAATTTTGCTTTTTTACGCCATCCCTCGGGGGAAGGGGAGGGGGGGGTGGAGGTGATGGGGAAGCGGGATACTGTTTTGTTTCAATATTTCGTTTTCCGTTTTTTCCCCTTTCCTTGGCTTGCCCCAGGTTTCACTTTTTTTTTTCTCTCTTCCCTTTCCTGGGCATGCGGGTCAGGGAAGGGGAGAAGGAAGAAGCATTAGTACCGGTAATGATGATGGGAAGAAACACAATATGGGGGAAACGAAGGGGACGTGAACATAACGTGCTCGTGCGGTTTCGTACCTTGTGTTGCACCAACCGTAATTGTAATGCGTGCGACCATGGCGGCTACGGTGCGAATGGGCGAGGCTGTTGGAGGGTGGGTGGGCACCTATCATATCATACCTGGTTATCATACAATACGATTCAAATCAAACCTGGTCTGGTCTGTTTAGGTGAGAAGCAAGCGGGACGAGATGAGAGAAGCCCAATTACAATAATAATAATAGCGAACAACAACAACAAATAATACGACTCCAGCACTGTATCATATCATCAAGGGTCCATCCCATCACATTGAAAACGGGGGATCGAGCGAGCGGGAACTCCACCCCAACTGATTGAACCCTCCCTCTTCGGACACTTTCCAATACGGTAGAGCATCGAAATTCGAAAACAATTGCGATTATAATTGTTTCACTCGGGACGGGGGATAGATGGGTTCACACCGACAGACCGACTGACTGGCATTCCCGATCAAGTAGGCTTGGTCCGTCTTCCACATCAACTCCGTGCTCCGTATCATAAGCACCCTTCTACAAGTATGATACCTCATTCTCTATGCCATTGCACCGTCCTTCGAAGCAACCAAACAGGCCGTAAGCGAGGCTCTCCCATCCATAAATCCCATCCTATGCCAAGCAACTTAACCCAAAACCAAGACCGAGACGGAGTGGTATTCGTGAATAGTGGCTTGAGCCCAATCCCTCGAACTCCTCCACGGCGCCCGGTGCGAGCATCGCAGAAAATGCAGCTTTGATTAATGCCAAGATTAGCTACATGCGACATTCTTGCAACTTGGAAACAATGAAACAACGATCGTGCCCGGGCACAAAGAAAGGAAACAATGCCAAGGTACGGACATTCTGCAGATGGCCAAGCACCGCGCGGTTGCAATAAACCCCGAGAAATCATCCGAACGGAAGACAACAGCTCATATTGCACCACGCCCGGAATTCCTCCTTCATCCATGCCCGCCGCGGCGCGCTCAGCGACCCCCTTCACAATAAAATACAGCCCTCAACGGGGGCACGCCGAAAACCGGCGGGTGATGAACAAGTTACAGCTAATTATCTGGCAAGCAAAAAGATAGATCTGCCAAGGCAGGGTAACAAAAAAACGAAGGAAGGAAACTGTTACTGGTTCCTGTTCGTCACCTGCCGGTTTCCGTCGTGCCCCGCGAGGACTTTGTACGAGTACTAGTACCAATAGAGTGCTCGAGTGGACTCCCCCCATCAACATAAATCACGAGCCCTTTATTGATAATGGCCCGGTTGCGGTACCTGCCTATGGCAACTCATGACAGCTACAGCCCGTGCAAAATTCCCAATAATGCCGCAGCAAAATAGCACAAGCTAGGGCCGCTGAGAAAGGTATCGTGGCTTTTGGGGGGGGGGGGTTGGGGTTCGCCTCGCCGCTTTGTATCAGGATATCCCGCAACGCAGGGCGATGAACGAATGGCTTAGGTAGGGTAAGTACTTGTAGGCGGAATGCGAAAGGGAAAGAAAAAAAATGGAAAAGAAAAAGAAAAAGAAGAGGGATTTTGCAATTCCAGTATGTTAGCTGACCGGAGCTCGGACGCGCGCGGCCCCCCGAGTCCGAGGGGTTGGAGTTGGGGTTTTGGCAAGTGTCGTTTCGTATGATAACATGAATGGATAATAAGGTCTCCTCAAATTCCTAGAAAGAGTATTATCTTCGTCGTCATCGTCATCATCATCAGCATCAGCATCATCGGCATCAACGCCTTACAGCACGGTGTCTCCAGAGGGAGAGGGAACAATCCGGCACAACCGGCACCTTCCCACCGAATCCTTACTCGTCCCCAATCATCGTCGTGTATACATATGTACACCCCAGCCAAACCAACCAACCAAACTGACCGACCAAGCCAAATATACGATAAGCGACAAGAAAGACAGGCGGAATATCTCCCAGCACCCGGAACATTTCTCCAATTCTCACATTTTCAATTTTCCCATTTTTCCGCCACCCCCTCCCTTCTTTTTTTTTCTTTCTTTTTTTCTATTTTGCCTCGAGCACCGCACGCTGTAGAGGCACTGTCCTCCACAGGCGCGGGCGCGCCGCTGCCGATTCTTCCAGACCAGACCGCGGCACGCACGGCGTGTTTTTGGGATCCGTTTTTTTTTTTGCCCCCCGCAAGGAGAGACAGCTCAGTGGAGAGGGGATTTGGGCGGTTTTAGAAGGTAAGTGAACTATGATAGCTGGTTGGCTGGCCTGTTCGTTGGTTGGGGGGGTCTACGGTAACTGGGAATTGTCTGGTACGGCATCGGTAGAGTACGATAATTCATTTGTAATTGCCAATCTAGTATTGTAAGCTAGACTAGACTATTAACCAAAGAGCTTTTGTAATGCCATTGTTGTTATAATATGACGGGCCAGACCCAATTGCTAGAGGTCCAGCTCAGTGCGTAGAACAGACGATTGTAAGTACAGTGTGAGTAGGGATTTAGACCCTGCCAACCTGAGATACTTCCTTAACAGTTACTTAACCCCATCCCATTCCAGTATTCCCGGGCAGAAGGGTGGAAGAAATGAAAGAATGGACGTGCCCATCCCAACTCTAAGATTCTGGGACTAGATCGAGACCCTGACTTGCCAGCCAATCAACCAACTACCGGTAACCAACCAACCAGAATACAGTGCAGACCATCAGCGGTCAGTAACAGGTGCAAGTACTGTACCCAACAAAAAGGCTGAGAAACAGTTAATCGAGGTTTACCCGCAAAATAATCCCCATCTTGCACGGAGCCATCTCCCGGGCGCTTGTACCGATACCCTTCCCTTCTCGCAGAAAACCACAGCAGTGGTAGGGTATCGCACAGCAGCCACGAGATCAAATCCCTCTTCTTCTCCCATCAATGCACAATTTCCTCAGGGTCCACCTTACTCGTACTATCATAGTATGATACATAATTGCCTTGTCTAACCCTAGCTTGTCTAACCTCCCCCCTTCCTCTCCTTCCGACCCACCCGAGCTGTGCTCGTGCTCTGTTAGTAGGGTAAGTAAACACGGCATGCGGGATTATTGACAGCGGGGCGAACGAGGCCTTCATCATCCCTCCTCCAACAAAAAAAACCTTTCCCCCCCCCCCGCATAAAATCATCGTCAGAGGGGGGATAAAAAAATCACCTTCTAGAACATCTACACCCGCAGACCAAATCTTGGGACGAACCCCTCGAATACCAAGCTCTTGGCAACAAAACAATTCCGGATACCCATCGTCCGGGAAACATGCTATGGGAAAAAAAGTGAAAACCTTTGCCCCATGGAAAGCCGGGTTGGCAACGGTATGATATGATAGCGGCCTTGTTATTATTATAACTTGGTTCACAGAATCAGTGAATTGCTCTCTGCACATAATCACTTTCGCCTTTGATTCATTTTATTAAAACTGCGGTAATTTTTTTTACACCTTTTAGACCCTTTTGATATTATTATCATTGTTGTTTTTATTATTAATTTATTATTATTTTTATCTTTACGTTTGGGAAAGCCCTTTCTGTGCATTTGTCCACAACAGTACTCTAGCTCAAAAGTGGTATGCCTTGGGCAGTTGGTCGCACCAAGGATCCCGAGAAGATCCCAAAAGGAAAAAAAGGCTCCACCTCCATCGGTCTTTTTCCTCTTTTTTTCTCTCTCTTCGGAGCTCTCTATTTAATTATCACTTGGCAAGCCACAGAACTTTGAGAATTCACAATACATCTGATTTCTCCAGAGTGAAATATCCAGTAAGGGAGGGCCCTTGGTGGATACCGTACCATCACGCAATCAAGCTCTCTGAAAGCAGAAAAGAAAAGAAAAAAAGCTCGGGGGGCTACGGGTGGTGGGCCTCTTCCGCAATCCGCAATCTTCTTCCTGAGAACTACAATGATTCTCGATTCTTTTTTCCGCGTTTTTCTTTTTTTTCTCCCCTCCATATATCGACAAAAAAACTGGACCGAAGTGCAAGTGCAAGTGCAGTGGTACTCGAGTGGTGCTCGAAAAAATTTCACAATCCTACCCAGCTTGAACTTGGTTAACAAGTGCAGCGGGATGCGCCGACATTCCAACCACAGCTTCCCTTTTCCCCACGCAACAGCACAGCAGGCAATAACGTCATAACGGCCAAACGGGAAAGACACACCTTGGCGCTTGGAGATTCTGGTTTTGATGGGAGTGGAAAGGAAAAAAAAAGCGCCGGAGATGAGAGAGGGAGGGTTTATGCGTGAGTGGGGGAAGGGAATTTGCCGTTTTTGACTGGTTAGGTTTGGGCGGGAGGGGAGGTGGCCGAGGTACCGGGTGAGTTACAGTATGGTATTATTGTCATGGGGGTGGGATGGGATGAAAATGGCTGGAATAGGATGGATGGGGGTAGCTTGCCTATTTTTCCCAGTCTTTCTTTTCGGGTTTTTCCTTCCCATTTACTTTAGAGCGCGGTCTACCGGTAGTGTCATAATTACTGCTATAGGCTATCGGATCGATCTTCTTCTGATGAGATGAGAGAAGAGGGATTTGCTTTGCCCAAGCTCAGCACCAAGACCCGATACCTCTGCCGCTATGGGAGGGATGTCAATAGCCTGAGTGCTTTGCGGAGAGAATATTGTGCGACTTCAACTACTAAAGGATCAACCATCACCCAATGGGAATCATGTCTTTATTAGATGATAGGTGGATGATCCTTACACATCGACGGAGAGAAAATGATAATACCCCAAGTTTTCATGGAGATATTGGGGTTTAGAAACTGGGGGTAGGATAAAGTTTAGGCGGGAGCAGGGGGATGCCCGCCTGCGGAGGCCCCTCCCTCACCATACTCTGCAAGTCCTCGCACGGTCAAATTGGGTGGGACACCAGGGGTGGCGATTCCCACGCAATGGTGGCCAACCCACTTCTTCTCCGCCTTGCTGGTGTAGTGCCGGTACTCTATCCAGACTCACGATATCGGCCTGATACAGCACTTGAATTCATGCGGTGTATCCACAGCACTCCTCTCCACAAACCCTACCTCTATCTACCGATACCGGATATTCGGCCATTCCGCCTCCCAAGACCGGATTATTTCCCACACCCCCACCCCGCATCCAGACCTCCCCTCGCAGCATACATACGGTACCTGTATCACACCTGCCGCCCAGCTCTTGTACTGGTACCGATGTGTAAAAGATTCTCCGTACCGGGTGCCCCCGCACCAATCAGACACCAATACAATACAATCCAATACTTTCATCGTACATAGCCTGTTGATGAGGGGGAGAAAAAACTACAGGAGGAAAGAGGGAGAAAAAAAGAAAGAAAAAAGGTATTTTCCCTCTGGGCAAGCCAGATCAGACCGAAACCCCCGCCGCCTTGCATGCGCATTGCGTTCGCACTATTGCGTACCACCAAAAATCGGACGGGGCCTCGGATTTCCGGTGGTATGCATGCGATCTGACGGACAGTCCTTTTCCCGAACACTCGACATCACGAGCATAGTTCACAAATAGAGTTCTTGGAAGGGGGAAACCGTCACGATGGGACAACCAGCAGTCACTTCTGGTTTCACCTCCAGGCTCACGGAAAGTTTCCCGCTTCTAGACTACCGGCACATTGCTCTACTACAGGTTACCACAACTACTCTACAGTTTGCTACAATTTACTCTGTATAAGGACTTTCGGCCAATTCCTCATCGTCTGTCCTGCGGCTCCGAAAGTAAGTCATTTCATGAAGTCGCTGGGGGGGTTGAATTAAACTCACTTTTCACGGGTGCTGTACAGATGTCACATCGAGGAAATCTCTTTCCCGCTGCCATCTGCGGCCGTTCAGTTATTTTTGATGGGTTCGATGACCTAGGGGTAATTTAAGTTAAACCATCCAAGACTCAACTAACCTAGTACCTGTATCATGCCGGTATTCATGAACCCCTGCCAAGTGATTGGCACCCGGAATGACAGCGCCCCCGGCTACCCCAGGCCAAGAGACAGTGACCGAATCACTCAGAGCAACGAGCGTTGGACTAATGGAAACTATTATCGATGGAGGGCGAAACTAGAAAAAAAACATATTTTGCCCCAAGCTCGCCAAGGCAATGAGATTTTCGGGTCATTTTACTGTGCTCGCGGATGGTGGACCAGTGTCAAATGTCCGCTTTCGAGAGAGACCTAGTTCCTGCCAAGACAGCGGCCTTTGCAACCAGTGTCGTATGCAGAGGGCAGATTGTAACTCGCCCCATACGGTAACCTGCCACTTCATCCATGCTCGGGGGTGGGAATTGGCATAAAAAATAAAGCCCGCTTTAGAGGAATCCGCAGAGTGATACACAGCAGTACAAGTAACTTGAAAACTGGTGTTTCTGGTGCTATTTGGCTCTGGCCTCCAACAACAGAGGACATTGATATGACTCCAGTGCACACATCACAGGTCCACATAACGGGGGACCATTCCCAATCCTTGGTTCGGGGCACGGCGGGCACTATACCAGCATAGCTTGGGAGGAAGAACGGGAAGCGCTGAAGGTAATCTCCACGAGCACCACAGCCTCACATTCCCTTCATCTTTTTTTCATCTTTTCTTTTCGTCTTCTCCTCTCCTTTTCTTCTCCCCCTCGTTCTTTTCTCCGGAAACCCGACATGATACCCGTTGTTGATCTCTCTCGTCCCCGAGCCAAGAATTGGCACCCGCTCGCCCGCCCCATGGGGCCTTTCAGGATGGTTACCGCACAGTACCGGCCGGTACAGTAACTGATTCCAGAAAGCGTGCCAATCCTTGAACGCGGAGATAAGGTGTATGGCACTCGGGTGGGGGAGGTTAATCCGTGAATACACATACACCGTAGTGTTGGTCGTACTGCCGGAGATGCCTCCCCTTCTGGCTGGTGAGTACTAGTAGGGAAATGGTGTGATCAAGTCTCCTTGGATCTTTCTCTTTTTTGTGGTCAATGGGCTTGGCCGTGTATCAGAACGAGCATTCATCGGCGCTTGTGTCCGAGCAGAACCGCGGTGATGGGGGGGGGGGGGGTTAATAGCTTGGCGTCCGGGCACCTACCGATATCATACCTATCCCGAGAAACGTTTGCTTCGGGAATCTGGAGAGATTTTTATATAATATATATAAAAAGTTGCTTTTCCTATCTTTTACTATTCAAGTGTACCAGCACCAGTTATTCCATCTTACAGCATAGCAATTAATCCAATTCATAAAACTCCGAATAAAACGACCCCAATATAATTTAATTGCCCATCCCCATCCCAAATCCCAAATCGCCCGAAGAGCCGAGTTACGCCAAGTCATGCACAATCACCCGAGAAGTGGCTTGGTATCATAGAAACAAAACAAAACGGCGGAGGAGTGCTCAGCGAGGAGGCAGCACCCAGCAGCAACAACCCCCTCAGCCGGGGGCTTGGCGTGGCTTAGCTTAGCATTAATGTTTCTGCTCGGGGGAGGGACCGGAGAACTATTATTTTCTGCCGGCCAATCCCATAATAATTATTATCCAAAATAATTTACAATTCTCCGTAGAGACAAGGGTTATGTTTTTTTTCCCCCTTTTTATTATTATTATTATTATTTTAATTTTGACCCCCCCGCTAGCTAGCAACTGACAATACTTGCCAAGAAGTCTCGCTGAGGGTGCCGTCTCGTTGAGCACTCACCCCACTCACTCACCCGGTCTATTGTACCTACCTGGTGGGTGGGGATTTGATTGAGTGTTAATTAGGTGTATGATAATATTATGTATGGTATTATGCTGGGCGTTTGGTGTGTGTGATATTGGAGGGTGAGCTGGCGAACGCCGTCGTATGACGGTGAATTCTTTTTTCTTTTCTTTTCTTTTCTTTTCTTTTCTGTTGGCTGTATCTTGGCCCGTGGTTGATGGGTCTGGCGGGTTTGAAATTGGTTGCATTAGTTATTCATTAGAAATTCCTTCTGTCGTATGGTGGTGATATGCGTGGACGTATGGTATGTATGGTACGTGGATGGTTACATGCTAGGACATGCTGGGATTGCAAATCTTTTGCTTGCTTCCTTTCTTACTTACTTGTTCTTTAACTTACTCCTCATGCTATAATTGCCACATTCACCCTCCCTCGGGGGAAACCTTCATCCTAATCATTACTCCCCACTCCCAGCATCATCGGACATCACTTCCCCCCTCCCGGCGGGTATCAAGAAAAAGGACATCACATAGCGCCTGAAGTCTAGAGTTTTTGGACAATGTAATGTAAACCAACATATATAGCACGATATATCTAACCAGTGAGGAGAAAGGGGCCGGAATGACAAGGGCTCAATATTTTGCATTCGTGGGTGTTCATTTTCCATTCGTGGGTGTTCATATCTAGGCCAGGGAGGTCACTGTGTTCGGCACCACTTTGAATTTCCTTCGTCAGAAAGGAAAGATTTCTCAGTTACTGGGGATTCTTTCAAACGAGGGAATTCCGTTTCCTTTATATGTATATTGGCGGGTATCATGGTGGTTTTCTGTTTCTTTTTTTCGTTTTTCTTGGTGGAGGGATTGATGTCGATAGAGGGGCGGGAGGTAGGAAGGGAGGAAGAAAGGGGGTGGCAAGGTAAGCACAGTGAGTGAATAGAAATTAACTTAGAAGCGTGCTGTGATTTTGTGCAGTGTTGCAGACTCGTGAGCTAGTACAAAAAGGTAGATGGGGAGAGAGGTAGTTTGATAAGGAGGATTTCGGGAGAGAGAGAGGAGAAAACGAACCACAGGAGTGAAGGGAAGGAGGAAAGAAGGCAGCGCTGGAATTCAAACTCAATGAAGCCAAAAAGAAAAGATACCAAAAGGAAGAATATTATATTCGGCTACAGTACAGAGAGCAAAATAGCGTAATACACACTCACGCACTCACCAGCGTCATTCGTAGTGCAACCATCACATTGTCATTATCTGCTCGACTCAGCTAAACTCAACTAGGCTCCCTTCAGCTTTTTTTTTCCAGTCCAATTCGACTCAATTCCCCGCCTTACTTGCTTACTTCCACCGACAACCATAGCCAGAAATGAAAAGGGAGGAGAGAAGGAAAAAGAGGAAAGATTGTAACAAGCAAATATTAGGAAAAAGGAACAAAAAAAAAAAGGAGAGTAACAATAGCAGTAGAGGGAGAAGGAAAAAGGGGAAAAAAAGTACTAGAAAAACTAAAACTAAAATCATGGTCAATGTCGGGTCAAGTTTGTGCTCCCCGGCCGGAAAAACTATAATACCATTACCCCCTCCTCCCTCCGGCACACCTCAACAAACGAACCCCAACAAACTTTTACTTTGCTTTTCGTTTTTCGTTTTTTTTTAAAAAAAGAAAAGGGATTGCTTCGAACCCAGTTCACCTCATCCACTACCTCTGGTTAGGAAAACCGGGATACTGATACCCAGGAGGCATATTTGGCGGCATCATTCCCATTGGGAACGGAAGGCCCGTGCCGAAACCCGGAGTTGGAGGCGCCACGCCGATATTGCTATCGCGACCGGTACGATCGTGAAGTTCACTATAATCGTTCCGCTTAGTGCGGGGGGGCTCGCGCTGGGCGGTGCTGCTGCCGCTGGTGTTGCTAGCACCGTTGTTGCTGTTGTCGTGCGAGGAGCGTGGTCCTTTGGCTCCGCCAGAGTCGGTGGGGAAGCGTTTGGATATAGCTGCGTGTACTCATTTGTGTAAGTTGTGGTTTCCTCCCCCCCCTTTTTGCTACAGACTATAGCTATGGCTATTTAGGGGCATAATTACCTTTCGAGGACACACCTTGGCCTATTTCAATATCGGGTTCTTCCACACACATGCCCCCTTCCAGAGGTCGGCCTCCGGTGCCACCATATTCTGCTGAAACCATCCATCTCTGATCTGCGTCAGTCAGACGGTCTATCGGGATGACGCTGATACCCGTTTGGTAGTCGCTGCAGTCACGGGGGCCGTAGCCAACACCCCATCTGGTCTGTGGAAGGAAGTAGTCAGTCTCGAGCTATCTCCCATATGGGTGAAGAAAAGATGAGGCAATCAAAGCAACCTACTCTGATGGTCATGTTATCGGCTCTATATGTCTCCATTCCTTGACGAGCCTTTACAGCGTCTTGGCGGGTAAGCATCTTGATAAAGGCATGTCGTTTCTCTTGATTGACAATACAAGACTGTACGTATCCATGCTTTTCGAAGAGCTTTCGGAGCTCGTCGTCGGAGATGCTACTCAACATTCAACATTAGTCCAACCTACATATGTAACACGGAATAAGTGTTTTTCTTTTTTTTGTCTCAACTTACGTTACACCACCTACGAACAAGGTTCTACTGAGGACTGCAGCGATATATTAGCAAATAGGAAGTAGACAAAAATGGGAGCTTCCAATAAGCGAGAGGGATATTCCTCAATAAATTAACCTACCTTTGATATTATTCGGCCCGATCGTAGGGTCAAATTCAACATGTTTAGGAAACTTAGGTAACGCAGTAGGAGTGACATTACGTTCGGCTTGGCCCTTTCCATTTGCGAATCTGGGCGGGGTTCTGCTACGATCCCTGCGGCTGCGGGGGGACCCTCCTCTACGTCCAAATCCCCCGCCACCGCGACCCCTGCCACCACGATTACGGTCACCATCACGGCCACGAGAATCGTTGCCTTCATATTCACCGTACACTGGACTGCGGCGCCTGAAAGCTGGTGGCGAGCGACCGCCGCTAGCACCACCACCACCACCGCCGCCGCCGCCTCCGCTGCCACGGTCAAATCTGTTTGGCGATCTAGAACGAGACCTTCCCCGCCTTGCGTCTCTACTATAACGTGGCGGGGAGCGGGATGGGGGAGAATAATGTTCACGATTCCTCTGACCTCTACCATATCCGTCATCACCACCTCTAGAGGAATCTTGCTGGGTTTGCCCTTGGGCAGCATTCATAATTTGTGACCACGCCGGCAGAACGGCGCCCAGGTCGGCGCCAGGTCCACCTTGTCCAGAAGCTAAGTTCCCAAACGACTGGGTCAGTTGCGGGAGGTTCATGCCTCCGTGTTGGAGAAGCAATTGCAAAAGCGCCATCTGTTCTATTCCAGCGGGTGCAGCACCTTGTTGAGGCATGGGCGGTGGGGGAGGGGGCTGCGGGGGGAAGTTGGGAAACTGTCTCTGACCGGGCTGCCCCAAGAACATCCCACTCAACTGATTTCCCATCATCGGAATAGTAGCATTTGGGTTTTGACTAGCGGGAGCAGAAGTATACGGCATCTGAGCCATGGGAACTTGGCCCTGTTGAGGCTGAGATACAACGAGTGAGCTTGCATTTTGGGTTAGGTTGGGCATTCCACTGGGCTGCGGTTGAGGGGTCGGCGCGCTATACTGTGGAACAGGGGTTGGTGTCTGCTGCTGAGAAGGAGCCTGCGATGGCATAGCGGTCTTATTCTGCTTGGCCATTTGAGCCAGAGCCTGTAATATACCAGCTGTAGTCGACGCATTTTGCGACTGCGCATTTGGGATCACGGATTGTGGGGTCTGATGAGCCTGTGGCGGTTGGTACACGGGGAGATTCTGTATCTGACCGGCAAGGGACTGTAGGTGAGGCGGCGGTGAACCAGTAGGAGTTGTCGAGCGAGCATCTACAAATAACCCGGGGAGGGAAACCATCAATTTCATACGAACTTCTTCCGATGTACTAAAAATGGCTAGGGGCCGCCTGTTGGGGGAAATGTGAGCTTACTCGGGACAATTGACATGGGACTCGCAGCGATCCTCTGCTTTATATCGGCCAAAACCTCGAGAGGGAACGTAGAACTGCGCTCCCAAATCGTTACCAGCTTATCTATCTTATCCTAGAACACACACAATCTCTATGTAAGTCGGATGCCTCTACACTTATGCAAGCAGGCGCTGTGGGTTTCAAAGCGGTGAAAGGAGAAAGCAATAATAATAATAGTAGTGTGGAATGGGGTATTTTATCCGCGTTGTCAAGAATTGATTGATACAACGGCTCGATGGCCAAGGGGGTAGAGAGAATAATGACAGATTGTTATTTCATCCAGCTGAGGACTGCTTTCGGAATGATGTTCTTCTTTCATACTTCAAATTCTTCGTTGGAAGATAGCGTACCTTATTTTCTTCCGGAGGAGCATTTTGCAGAATGTCATTCATTAAGGCGGGCAGCAGATTGGTGATTCTATGCACCCCAGCGCCAAATGTACCATCAGGTGCAGCATGAGATACTGGTTCATGCAGCCTCTTTGCCTGTTCAAGATACTTCCGAGCGATAGAGTCTACGACGTAGAGGGGGCCTAGTTTATGTGTTCCAGGGCACTTCTTAAAGTGCGTGTAGACCTTTTGGATGATGACAGATTCAGACTAGAGAGATATGATAACGAATGTCAGCAACCGAATATTCGCCTCTACAATGCAATCTACTTTTTTTGTGAGAGATGTGATGATCTGCCGTTAAAAACAATAGGAAAAAGTACCTGGACGTTTCTTAAGCTTAGTTCTGTGATTTGATTGATTTTCGTACCCGATACACCGGGTGCCTTTGTGGCCTGCATGGCTTGGAGAGCATTCTCCAGCTCAGTCACCACTGCAGACATTATGGATTCGGTGATCTTGGAACTTTCGTATGTAGATTACTCGCAGAGGGGAGAGATGAGGAAGGGGATGAATGTGTAAAGGGAAAGGGAGAAAAAAGGTCCCCAGGGACTCAGTAATGTTGACGATAGATGACGCGTACGAATTGTTCTTTTAAACGAGAGCCTCAAAAAAAAAGCTGTCGCGCGACTAATTCCTTTGAAAATTCCCCTTTGCTTTAGGGTTGCTTGTCTCCCTCTCTCTCTCTCTCCTTGATATCCTGTACTGTACTGCACGTGTATTGTGTGTAACTCTCTCTTTGATTCTCCCTCTACTCGATAAAACCTCCGTCTAGCAAACCGGTAGTAGGGGTGTACAGTAGATTACTGTGCGCACAAGGCAGACAATGGCCGGCAGAAGGATGTTATATTTTTAAACGGGAGTCGCGTCAGACTTTTTCCTATTGCTTATTTACCAGGAGGATAGGAAAGTCAAAGTATCAAATCCACAAGTTAGGGAAAGGGGGGGAAAAAAAATCGAGGATGATGATGGATGATGGGTGGAGGGAGGTAGTGTGTGCGGAGGGTGATGAAGGTGTAAGATTATGGAGGTCAAGAGAGTCGATCGGAAAAGGAGTGGCGCGAGGAACAGGCTCTTCTCGGGAAAATTAAAAAGAGGTACAGATCAGGGATGACTTGAGGTGACTTGAGGTGAGATGGTAGGCGGTGGTAATAGTATGGAGAGAGGTAGGGGGTAGAAAGGGAGAGAGTGGCTGCTCTGCCTGTCGCTGCGGGGGGGTTACGACGCGGGTCGATGGTTGGAAGACGCAGGAGGAAAGGAAAGTTCGGGTGAGGGGGCATTCCAGAAAGTCCCGTGAGACGCAAAGTTTGTCAGGCGACGATGGTCGGTGTGTTGCTTAGTCAGGATAACAGACAGGCGTAAACCGCATTCTACAGAAGGCAAAGAAATAAACATGATACTTTAAAAATAGGAGAATTGTTCCCAGATTGGTAGCCTTTTTTCTTTCTTTCCCCGTTTTATTTATTTATTTATTTATTTATTTATTTTCACTTCCCTTCTCATTCTTGTTCTTCTCTCGGAGTCCCCGCCCTGACAACAGACGAATGGGCGGCATCACAATTGGCCAAGTTCACGACCCGCTAATTTGGCATTTGATAGCCTCTCGTTTGCTGGAGGGAGACCTAGGTGGTAGGAAAACTGGTTATTTTCTGTTAACCTAAAAGTCTTGGACACCCAGATGGGCAGCGAGACCTGGAAGAAGTGTAAAAATAGGGCTTTTCAGACCTGAAGATATCCGATCGCTACAGAACAAGTCAGCAGCAAACACAGCTCCCCTCTTACATTGCATCAACAGATTTTAGTGATGATAATACTGGGTATTCAGTAGCAGATTATCTCCTGTTCTATGGCAGACAGTATGGTTAGTACCCAACTTGTGTAGCTGGGAATCCTAGTTTGAGCCGGGAATGAATTTGAGGGAATGCGATATCACCCTACTCAATACCCCATTGTCTAGCTACCAAGCTACCTACGCCAATTGCGCAAACTCATTCCCCCACCTAGGTCCATTTCCTATTAGCCGCCGCCTGGGTCCCGGTGCGCAAACTCCCCAGTGTGCAGAACACCTAATACCTCACTGGAGGACCAACAAGAGTCCTCCAGTCGAAGGTGCCATTATCATCCAGTTCCCCGCATACAAAGAGCCCAGAGTATCCTATGTAACGAAAATTATAATACATCGCAACACGAAAATCCAATCCAATCTACTCCTATCAGTTGTCATAACTTTAGGCAATGCAAAAAAAAACATCATAGGGCATCTATGGAATAGTGGTAAATTCCTTCTTTTTGTTGGGGCTCTACTTTCGCAAACTCGTTGGCCCAACAGAAGGATATATCTCTCCTCCCCGCCGACTAAAAGGAAAAACAGACCACAATTCCGGGTACAAACCGTACAATATGGTGAGGGAACTCTGTAGCCTGAACAGGCGAGCATTCATCCTAATGAATTAATAGTAGGTTAATTTGCCAAGACTGGTCATTTACAGGTTAAAATCTTGGTAAATATCAACCAACAGCCCTTGTCAAGGAATTTTTTTATGTAATTAACCTATCCCAGACATTCCCTCACCATTCGGCAAACCCCACCATAGGCAAAATGGACCAAAGCCGGGGGAAGCACCAAGCACAGTATCGGGGACAGTTTGTGAAGTAGGGGAAATTGGGGGCTTTCTTGGCTCCAGTTTAGCTGCCAAAACATTTTCCGTATGTTTCCAAGCACTTAGATCCTGTCGACGCTATGATATTTCGCAGTAGCAGCAACTGCGTGCCGAAGCCCTCAGCGTCTCTGGAAAATAATCGTCTCCCCACTCGCACGACCCCGAAAAAAGGAACGCTTCTCATGTGCTCTACATAGTAATATAGTATACGATAGAGCATACTTTGCACTACAACCGCAGAACATACACTCAACATACAAGTACAGTACCGTACCGAACCAGTAACTTAGCCCACTGAAGCCACCGGTACCATCTTCCTTGGTCCCCCTTCCCATATCTCATGGTATTGTGGAACCCCCCTACCCGCTACAACATAGCTCATGATATTTTCCTCTGGGGAAGATGACCCCAATTGCACACTTTCTAACAAAAACCGAGTGACTGATCATGAACATAAGCATAGACCTCACGGTAGGGGAAGCTAGAGAAAATATTGTAAACTCTAGGCGACTTCTTCAAGTAGCCACTATTTCTCCTAAGGCCTAATCCCGTGGAAAGCGCTTTCTTCAGGATACTGTAGTAACTGCCATACAGATACCGTATAATCTGGCAAAGGTCGGATTGGAGCTAAAGCGAAACTAAGTAACCGAGCCAACAGGAAGGCGTGAAGAAGGCGAATTCGCCACAGTTTAAACATAAGTTAGGTCGCTATGGTTGGACAGGTTCAAGAAAATCCTCACTAGTAGTTTACCAATCCGACTTTTGCCAGATCATGAGTTCACCCAGAATTCACAGTACTCGAGTACCGGCGTTTTCTCTCGCTCCCTTTCTCCGGGTTTGCAGGACCACATGACGCTGGTGACAAGTAACGGTTTTCCAGTTTTGGCGAAAACGTGTCGGGGGCGAAAAAAAGAAAAGAAAAAAAAAGAAAGAATTAGGCGAAGCTTTACCTACCAGTACTTTACTGTACTCGTAATTTTCTGACGTTTGTAAACACAACTGCTATTGCATATGGGCAAAAAATCAACCAGAGCCTCAGGATTTTGGTGGCATGCAATAGCAGTCGTGTTTACAAACGTCAGAAAAATACGAGTACCGGTACCGGTATGTTTGTCCCCGGGCGGGGTTGGATTCGTGATACAGCCACCACTGATACCGCCGGTCTAATCTTAGTGAATCGTGACTGATAAGAAAAAGATAACCGCGGGGGACTGTGCACTGGGCTTGGGTGTTTGCCGTTCTATCACATACCGTAGCGATTGAAAATATTTATATTGAAACCAGAGGCGTGTTTTTCTTGGGGGGATGAGGGTGAGGGGCTGGTGGGCTGTGATTGGTTAGCTGGCTGGGGGGCTTTTGGTCGTCTAGGGTGGGGGTTTTTGCATGCGATCTCACTCGCTTTATGGTGGCTGGGTGATGACCGGAGGGCGTGATGTGTGCCTGTAGATAAATATGAATTTTGCTATGATACTGTAGTGTATTGGTGATGGGGTGGGGTTTTGTGCGGTTCGGGATGGTTTTTCCTGTCACGTACGATCACTCGGTTTGATGGTGCGAGTTGGCTATTGCCCGGTGTCAAGTAGGTTTAGGCTCGATGAATAGATTTGGATTGTGCGTGTTAGTAGTCTGCACCTTGAACTCAAGTATGCCATTGAGTGTGACAGATTTGCTGGTAGAATTGCCTGAGTAAGGAGCTTTGGAAGCACCATTGAATGATCCCTGAAGGCACTCAAGCAAGGAATTGTTGTGATGTGAGGATGCATGTGAGTACAATGGGAATTGCTTCATTCCTTAGGAAAAGGGGTTTATCGCTGCCGGGCATATCAGGCGATTTACTCAATATTGTTGGGAACCCAAGGAACTCGTGTTATCCAACCCCTACTTAGGTTCAGGATATATGCTATTTCAATTGGCCGTATTATCCACAGATCGTATTCTCCTGGTTCACAGTGCCCTAGACCTGGGTCTGGGTTCCGAGCCCGAGACTCCTTGAATTTAGGAGGGATGGCGGGGGAGGTGGATCTCATACATACCGGAAACGCTACATTTAGGGGGGGGGGGGTATAGAGGGGAAGACAGGGTGCATCACAGGTTGTGTTTATCTTGCAATCACATTCTAAACATGCCTAAAGAGATGCTTAGCTGGCAAAGCACTGATGTTTCGCAACCGATTCTATTTCCTTAGTGAAATCCTAACTGGTAACACTTGCTCTCTTTTGTACTGCCACGAGCTCTGGCATTGGTTCCCGAGTGCGTTATTGCAGTGTTAGGAACTTAAGCTAGAGTTCTAGGCTTGAGGAATAATAGTAGCAGACTACCATTTATCAATCTTCAGCGTTGGCTCCACGTTATTTAATAGGTTCTGTAACCTGGCGGATCTAATATGAGCGGTGCATATTCTAATAAAAGAGTTACTCCGTTTCTAATGGGCACCTATGTTGGTGGTTGTTAGTAGGATGCTTCGTTAATTCTAGCCAAGTAATGGGGGTGCACCAAATCGCATGAACCCAGACTATCATGAGGATCATGATGATTAGATTCAAGGTCTGTTTCAACCAAATGATATAAAGGTCTAGTGTTGCATAATATTTCAAAGAGAGATGTCCTGCTGTGTATAGCCGAGCAGTGGTTGAGGAATGATTCATTGTATCATACACATTCCTTGTCACTCTGTGCCTAGGTAGCTTTCTTTCTTAAAACCCACATTGTTGAGATAAATGGAAGGTGCCTGCTTCATGTCACCGATAGTTACAGATATCTGTTGCCATGTGATTTTCTTGTGCGTAAAGTACCGCAGGTGCTTTGCTATGAAAACTTTGGTTCAAAGGGTCCACAAGATGCACCTGGCTGAAAAAAAAAAGGATATCATACATATTATGATTATGCCTGAGTAACGGTAGCTAGGCAAATTTAGATGCCAGTGCCTGATTTTAGGGATAGGAAATGAGAAAATTAGGGTTTATGGTAAGGGGTTTAATCAATAGCACATCTGCCGGAGCTTCAATACTAATATTTAATTACGTTACGGTAGTGGCTACGGAAGCTATGGAATTTGGAGATCGTTGGGTTTGTGCACGTTTTGGACGGCTCGAACCATACCCTATGGTGCTGGAAACGGTATTGTCCAAGTTGGCACTCGAAAAGTGTTAAGCCTTCTTACCGGGGGGGGGGGGTTTATGGAAGACTGGTTGAAAATATCGACGGTTGGGGTAATTTTGGATAATGTCCTTCCGGATACTGATAATGTTTCGTCTCGATAGGATCACTACGAAACCGCTATGAGGATTAAATACACGATTGGGGTAGGAGTTGCGCACGTACTCGAGTAAGTCTAAAGGAGCGGCATGGTGCAGTACCATTGAGGCTGAAACACGCCAAGACCTATCGTCGTTCTTTCGCGACTTTCCATCCTCAGTGCTTCCACTCTGACGATCCAACGCCTAACCTGAGCTTGCCCCCAACACCTCCTCTACCACCCTCTAGTAAGCGCGATGTCTTCATTTCCATCGTCGCCAAATCCTAATCCATTAGCGCAATACCAAAGCCCCCAAAATGTTCAAAACACTCCGACGCCCCCTGGGCCTCACGTTCAACAACAGCAGCAGCAGCAACTAGCTTCCTCCTCCATGCCGCCACCCTCGGCGCCTGCCTCTAAACCAACCGATCCAACCGATCTCGCAGACGCCTTAACCTCTGCTGGTATCGATCTTAAGGAGGAAGAAGCTCGCCTCCATATCGAATCGAACGTTTCATCTCTCCCCGAAGACCAGGCAATACGCATCGTCCAACGCCGCTACGCCGAATCCCGTGCGAATCATCTCAACAACCCTTTCCTCGAGGTACCCATTCTCGCAAGTCGACTGCTCCGCAAAACCCGCGAAGCCCACTGTCAACCATTCACTCTTACAAATAATACTGGTCATCTGATGACAACTGGCACTCAGGCAGACACTGTTGCGCTTTTGAGTCTTGCGGCTAGGGAGAGGGCGAATCAGATTCTTACGAGGGCTATTGTTCTTGCGAGGTCACGGAGAAAGGCTACAAATGTTGTCATTGGGGATTGGGCAGATGCTGTTAAGGATGCTACCCCGGATAACCAGGATAGCATCGTCTCCCCTCATACAAATAATTTGAAGAGGTCCTTTTCTGCGGTTGGCGGGCTACCTCCTACCCCCAACCCAGCTGTCACTACAACTACACTCACAAACGAGGCGGCGAAGGCGCTACGCAAACTGCAGCAGGACGAGTATGCCAAAGAGTTGGAGCGTCTTCATAAGAAGGCCAAGAAAAACGGCGATGCCATTACCGGTCAACTCGCCGCCGGTGCGATCCCTTCGACACCAGGCACTCCCTCCGCAATGAGTTTCGCCGAATCCGGCCCTCCCACTCCCGGAGCGGACTACATGGGTGATCGAAAATTCTCGGCGAAGGAGAGCAAAAAGGCGCGAGAGACGAAACTCGACGAAGCACAAACGCATAGGGCTGCGAACAGCACGGCGAATCTGATGATGAGCAAAATAGGATTTGGTCATGGAAAGAAAAAGAAGACCTATGCATGGATGGCGGACCACAGTAACACTGCCGGCGCTTCGGCTTTGACACCTCGCCGTGCCGTTGATGGGGAAAATCTTGGGTCTGCTGATGGTACGGGTGCCGGCGGTGGGGGGCAGCAACGTTGGAACAGTGGACAGAGGCTTGGGGCATGGAGGGAGGATGGAGAGAGGGGCGGAGGTGTACAAATGAGGGATTGGGTTGGGGCATTGGAAGGTGATGGTAGGGGTATCAAAAAGGGCCTAGTCAAGTCCTATCTTCAAATGAAGTAAACGGAGTGTTCGAATTTGCATGGGAGGGGGAGCTGTACACTAATAAGGTGTTTCTGATGCGCGATTTTGCTATTACTGCTTGTCTTGTAATCTCTTTTGCTTGTGGAGTTTGGGAAATTGGGAATTGGGTGGGGCTAGAGATTATCCAAATAAATAACTTTCAAAGTCACCTCTGTAGCTGAGTGTTTCATTATTCCTTTTTATGATACTAGGATGCCAATGTCACGATGATTAAGGTGTTTGTGCTCGTTGGTATATCGGTAGTAATAGACAGATGCCGCAGGTCCCACAAGCGCCTTTGTTTACATACGTTCTGTCACTCGAATCAACCCTGTTGGATACACGTGACACACACCACGCCTCCAGCTCACTTGAGGCTCCAGTCGCGTTTCCCCTTCAACAACCAAGCTCGAATGATACCCACCCATAACCCAGCTGACGAGGAAAAAAGAAAAAGAAATGACGGATGAGATGCTCCCAGCAGAACTCCTCACAGCTCTTAACGAACAATTCCCTTGCCGTGCGCCCCAAATCCGCCGTCTGGCAGCGCTGGTGGGAACCGACGAAACCTCCAGTCCTCCCTCCATAGTCCTCCACGGACTCGAGGCAACCGGGAAGACCACCGTCCTGCGCACTTTCCTGGACGGCGTTGGAGCTTCGCACACGTGGATCGCCTGCCATGAGTGCGTTACGGTGCGACAACTGATGGAGCGTATCAGCGCGGGGGTTACGGAGAATGTTGGGGGTGTTGATGCTGGGCGGGCGGGAGATGTGTGTGCTCTTGGAGTGAAACTTTCCGGGGCGCTGAGCGGTGCTGAGAGGAAGCATTTTTTGGTGCTGGATCGTATTGATAAGACGAAGGAAGGGAGTAGTATACTGCTCGCTGCTCTGGGGAGACTGGGAGAAATGGTGTGTTCTCGTCGTATCTAGCTATTATCTACCATAGTTCAAAAGTGGCACATGCTAATCCCCCACTGAGCAGATCCCGAGCCTAACAGTGATATTCATCCTCTCAGTTCCGAAACCCCGCCTCTTGAGCTCCGCAGAGCCCCCACACATACACTTCGCTCCCTACACGAAAGAAGAAAGCATAAAGATCCTTTCAAAATATGTCCGACGAATACCCTTCCAAGACATTGAGGAATACACAGAGGAGGATGCAAAGGAGGAGCTCTACGTCTGGCAGAAGTTCTGCGGAACAGTGTGGGACTCACTGGCTAAAGGGACCGCCCGGGGAATCGTGCAGTTCCGTGCCATTGTCGATGAGATGTGGGAGCCATTCGTCAAGCCGATTGCGGAAGGGAAGTATGGGACGAGGAATTACTCGAGTCTGTACCTTTTGCATAAGGAAATGTTCCGGCAGGAGACGAACGTCATTGATGTGGTCGTTCCGGTGGGAACTGGGGAAAAGGCTGTTACTAAGAGTGAGTCTGCTAGGGATCCTCCGTGCGGCGTGGGAGATTATGGGCAGCTAATGAAAGCTAGTGCACGACCTTCCATACTACTCCAAATTTCTCCTCTGCGCGGCATACCTAGCATCATACAACCCCGCCCGCCAAGACGCAGTATTCTTTATGAAGAGCAGCGACTTTGGAAGAAAAAAACGGCGAGGCGGTGCCACCGGCCCCACCAAACGTACTGCGAAAAACCGAAAAGTATACCCTCCCTCCCCTCCCCCCTCCTATGTTTAAAGGACTGACACCCCGCACCATAGATCCACAGACGACTCCTCGGCCCCCAAGCCTTCCCACTGGAACGCCTTCAAGCGATTTTTGCGGCAATACTCCCACACAGAATATCCTCGTCGGCAGATATACAGACGCAAATTGCAACATTGACGAGCTTGAGATTACTCACTAAAGCTTCGGCTACCGATGTACTTGAAGCTGGCACCAAATGGAGAGTCAACGCTGGGTGGGATTATATCAGACATGTTGCCAGGAGTGTTAAGTTTGATATCGAGGATTTTATCGCCGAGTAGTGCTACATAGGGGGGAGAAGGGGAGGTCATTAATTAAAGTTGTGGGAGGGAGTAGAGTGCATTGCTAGTTTTCTTTCTTTTCTTCATTTGTATTTTTGGCCCTTGCGTCTTGGGTGACTCCTCTATTCGTGTTACCCGGGGGGTTAGAATTTCAACCCTTTGCAAGAATGTTTTGTGCAAGATTCCTTGTTTCCTACCTACTATGTTGTAGAATAAGCGTGGCCGTAATGATTCTAGTATCCTCATAGCGCACTATACCCCTGTGCTAACGTCCCCTCTTGCACCGGTGCGCTCTGGGCTACAAATTGTGTAAGCCATACACAACCAAACCCAACGCGGAAACGAACCGGACAAAGAGAGTGGAAAAGGAGGAGGAGGAGGAGAAATTGGACTAAATCGGAAGGGGATACACACACTCTAATGTAGTCATCCCGTGAAATTTACGAATGAAACTAGCGAGTGATTAACTGTGAATCGTCAAGCAGGACAGTGAAGCTAAGTTACATGTTGAATAAAGTTATTGCCGGGGGCATACTGTAATGCATGCTTTGGTCCGACGCCGTGTTAGACTATGGCTCGTGGCATCTGATGGGCGGAATGCCTTGAAGGAGGAACTGATTGATAATTTGATTAATGGTAGGTATTGCTCATAGGTTTGTGGCAAATCTCGGTTTTGTTGCGGGGTGGTATGTCTGGCCGTCACTAAAACTCAATGATCAAGCCGCAATAATGGGGTCAAAATGAAGGTTTCTGAAATAGGCTATTGATTGGTTATGGTGGACCAGGATTTCCCCACAGTGTCAGCTAAAAACCCTAACCCATCTGAAATGACCATTCTGGTATGATTAACATGCGGTAGAAATCAGTGCTTGGAAGAATGCGAACACCCCACTGTCTTCCACAAATCTACCAACAGAATTAATTTCATCAGTCCATTTATGCTCAATCGCACTCGTTATGGGGGCTTATGGTAGCCTCTAACTCAACAAAAAACCATGCTATGAGAACAAGATATTCACGATCAGTCTGTTTTTTCCTCCTGATTTTCACATCGTTCTTACATAAGAACTACAATTCTTGGCCTTTCGTTGTGGATGACTAGGAAAAATACCACTGAAGTTAGCTTGACTTTGCACCTGGCCGGACGCTCCCTTAAGTATTTGAATCTTTAAGCTTGTTCAGGTCCGGGACCATGAGCCTCTCTTACGAAGGCCGTCTTTTAAGAAGGCTGCTCTGGGAGAGCTTGGATTAAGTTGATTCACCTAGCGCTGTCACCACTACAACCACTTCACGAACTTCCCCTAACAAAGCACCATTCAATCGTAATATTCTCATACCCACAATAATACACAAATAAATAAGTAAAATGGAAGGTAGAAAAGAGAGACCGAACGTTAATCATGATCATAAAAGAATATACCCAAAAAACCTAAGAAATCCTCATCCACAGACTCAAATTCCCACAGCGTCACACTATTCACCATCCCTCCCTCCAAAACTGCAAATATCTACCCACGACGTCGCCCTTAACATCTTCCACACCCCTAAGCGCTACGGAGGCCGCGCACGCCTTCGCAGTCTCGAAGTATGGTGCACTGCTAACCTCGTCTCTAGCGTACTTCCCCCCAAAGAACTCTAAGAGTTTGACTTCAGGGTTAGTGCTAGCGTCCTGGGCGATAGCTTTAAGTCTTCTGATCCATTCTGTAGGCTTCACACTCTCAAATTCCAGTCCGGCGGCTCTGAGGGCTGGCAGGAAGTCGTTGTTCCAAGAGAGGAGCTTCGGGTGGGAGATGTGGAACACTGGAGCCCCCTTCTGGGAGGCCGGAGGGAGGTACGAGAGGTCAATAATAGTCCCGGCAGCAACATCGGCCGGAATCCAAGACACAACCTCATCATTCACCGGCGCTGGCAAGGCACCCAGCGTCTTCGCCGAGCGAACAGTAAGCGGAATCACCTCCGTTGCGTTCCAAATCCCAAACTTGGTATCACCACTGACCTGTCCAATCCTCAGCACCCTCGCCGGCAGGGTTGTTGTTCTAGTGGCGATATCGCATAGCTTTTCCGTGACGAGCTTGGACTGCGCGTACCCCATCGGCATGGCATCCTCGTATGCCGGCAGCGTCTCGGGGATAGTCTGGGCGCCGGGGGTATTCGCCACGGATGAAATACTCGAGCAGAAATTGAACGAGGCAGGACTTGCGCGACGGGACTTCAGGCATAGCGTCATGAGGTTGTGCGAGCCCTTGATGTGTGCGCTCTCGAAGGAGCTGACGTCCATGTTGAAGTTCACTTGCCAGGCGCAGTGAATTACCATGTTGGCGCTGTCGAGGAGCTCGGCGTAGACATCTTCGGTGAGGCCGAGGAGCGGGTCGCTGAAGTCTGAGGGGAGAGCGACGATCTTGGAGAGGTGGGTCGCCGCCAGGTCTTTGTGTACCCGCCGGAGCTTTAGAGATTGGATCGTACGCTCCTGGGCGCTGGATCGGTCCTTGGCTCGGACAAGGCAGTAGACCTTTTGCGTGGTGGGCTTTGTGACGAGTTGGGATACCAGGTGTGCGCCTAGCGAGCCGGTTGCGCCAGTTACAATCTTGGAAATGATTAGTTTTACCACATCTCATCTTATAGAGAGGGGGAAAGTTACGATGTAGTCGCCCTGCCTCTTAGAGTTCCCGGGAACATGTTGTTCAAAGTGGGAGTACTTCTCTACTAGCCCCTTCATAACTTCGATCTGGGACTGCTCATTGTTCTTCTCGACTTCCCCGGTGCGAAGATGGTACAAGTGCCCCGCTAGCTTTCTTACAGTCGGCTTCTCAAAGACTACGTTTTGGCCAATTTCCTTGCCCGTATTGAGTTCCCGACGTATGCTGCCCTGGACTTGCATTGACCCGAGGGAGTCTAGGCCAAGGGAGAAGAAGTCCGTGTCGTCAGTGAGGGCGGTAGCGTCTTCGAGTTTCAGAGTCTTGGTGATCGCGTTGCGGACATAAGCCCTCAATTCCTCTTCCGAGAGGGAACGGCCTTCAGAGGCGTTTTGCTCTTCATACTTGGCGTACATAGCCTCGATTTGCGCCTGGAAGGTTCTGTAGAACGCAGGACGGATCACGGTGCCCTTGTCTGTTGCTGGGTAGGCGATCCCGATTGGTAGGAAGTTGATCATCTCAGCGGAAATCTGAGCGTAAGCTGGCATACGGGTATTCCCAGCTTCGACAGAGGGCCATATCCTCGGAATGATATCTGCGCGGGACATCCCGGTAGCTCGCTCGGAGGGGATAACTAAGAGTCCCAAAGTGGGTTGTTGAGCACCGACGCAGACGACCTGGTCGACATATGGGCTGTCCCTCACTGAGTTCTCGAGACTAATGGGGGTCGCTTTCTCTCCGTTCGAAAGGGCGATAGTGTCATCAAGACGACCGACGTACTTCCACTTGAGCGGATCGGTAGGATGTTGTTGCCAGAGGTCTCGAGTGGAGTACGATCCGTCGGGGTTGTTGCTCAAGACTTTTGAAGGCCATCCGGCGAGGAGAACGAGCTCGTACACGCCTTCACTATACTTATCCCAGCGGATATAGGGGAGTACGTTCGGGAGGGCTTTGAGGTAGTTCCAGTCCTTGTCGGATTCCAGGCGGGAGGAATTGAGGAGGGCTCCTCCTTCGGTTCTGTTTTACCATTTCGGTCAGCCACATTATTGCCCCTATGTGAGTGATGGGGGAGGGGGGATTCACGATCCATAGTAACCCGAGAGTGAAATTCCGGCTGCGGTGAGCTTGTCGCCCAATTCATCTGGACACGAGGCCCCGCTGTAACAAACCGACCGGCACATCTTCATGGCTTCGATACCTCCGTCTGTCTCCGCCATCAATTTTAGTGTGTAAGGCACTAAATAGAAGATATCCGGCTTGGTAGCTTTCAATCCCGCGATCATGTTCTCCCCAGTGACGGGCAGGTCAGCGCTGAGCATGGAAGTGGTCCTCCCAGAGTAGATGGCCCCAAACAGGATTATAATGCCAAATGTATGGAAAAGCGGCAGAGCCGAAAATGAGGTAGTCAGATTCCTAGTAGTCGTGTACGCATTATTAATAACTGCACGATGCGTTTGGCCTGTGGTGCACCAAATCATGAGCTATCAATCTGCCTTTCACTAGTAGCCGTTTGGAGATAGGGTGTCATGGTGCTTACCAACCGGTTTCGGCAACCCCGTGGACCCACTTGAGTGGATGATGAGTACATTCCTGGACTTCTCAACCTCTATATCGAGCTGCGTATCGAGCCTCATATCCTCCGGCGTCAGGCCCTTCTCCTCCTCGGCCGCCGCCTCCGGGCCGTACTGTCCCCACGAAGCCATAACGACCACATTCAGCGCGCCCTCATACACGCTCTGCGCCCGGTTGATTGTTTTTTCAAATGCCGGCTGGACAATGATGTCCAAGCAGCCGGTCTTCTTGAGGAGATGTCTGTACGCCTCATCCGAGATTCTGGTGGAAAGCAGTAACACCGTCATGCCCAGTTTCGCTAGGGCAAGTTTGGAAATAGCATAGTCAAAGTTGGAGGTCCCCAGGAGGGCGACAACCTTCTCCGGGGTTTCAGATGAGGGACGTTGGGTTATTGACTTTTTGTAGTGCTTTCCTGCGCGGTAGGCGAAGGCGTTCAGCTGGGGTGCTGTATACTGCGTGTAGTCTTTGCCGTTGTGTGAATAAGCAAGGATTGGAGTGTCCGGGATTTGGGAGGCCCGGAGACGGAGGAGATGGTCTATTGTGAGAGGGACCTCGTCAGTGGGGTCAGGTGTGCCCTGGATCCTGGTTGGCATTGTGATAGTGGGCCCCGTGGGCTTTGTTAAAAACGCAAGAGGTTTCCGGGCGGTATATAAAAGGGGAGATAGGATTGTCGGGTAGACGTAATCGTAAAGTAAGGAAAGTGCGCTCAAGAAGGAAACGTCTGCAAGGGCTGACTTTCAAAACCAACCCTCCCTAGGGCGGCCTTAAGCCTATTTAATAGTTGCTCGATAGTAGGCTATCTACTATCACCGGATTACGGTATCTGCGAGAACCGGTGAAATAAGAAGCGTCCGAGGTGAAACCTCCAATTGCGTCAGGATCAGAACCCTGGAGGGTTTAGTCCTGGATATGCCGGGTTAGGATAGGCGTCTTATCGTGACCTCGGTCAAAACAAGAACAAAAGTCTCATTTAAATGTATCCTACTAGCACCTGGCGGTTCTCGCTAGGTATACCGTAGGATCGCCATCACCGGCTGTCACTCAAGCTACCAGATGCAGATGGCGCTGGAGTAGTGTGGCAACCGTCGTGGACACTACAGGGTACCAGAGGCCTATTTTCTTCGGAAGCAGGACATCGGAACATATCTTTTTGCTACCTGGGACACCGCTGAAAGCAGAGCGAGAGGAAAAGGAAGGGTACCTCCAAGTATGCTCTTTGCTTTGGCATAATAGTACTGCACAGTACCTTAGAATATACCTTTTTTTCTATACCTCAATTATGAGAGCCATCACCACCGGGCATAGCAAGAACCGCCTCTCTAGAATGAAATCCGCTCTGCAGACGTGTCCTTTACATGACCCAGGGCCACTTCACAGAATGAGCTAGCAAAATAATAGCATGTGGTCTTCGCCGAAACGTTGGGAAATTTTGGCTGCTGTGAAAGTTGATTCTACGCCGCTGGCATCATAGGATAGACGTTCTTAGAGACCGCTGAGCGCACAGACATGATCCACCGGCGCTGCTCAGACACTAGACCGGACGCAAGTACCCGTAGAACTGGTGCGCTCCAGGGCAATCCCTCTTGTACCACCATTTGAGCCATATCCGTGCGCCCAATCTGCATGGCACCATCGTCATGATTTACAGTCGCACCTCTCTGTCCCGGATCTCACTCTCCCGGATCCCCTGCTGTCCCAGATGAAATTCCCTGAATTCTGAATTTTTTTGCGCCGGAGCCCAACCCACTGTCCCGGATAATTCGCTGCCCCGGACAGATTCCCTGGATTTTGGCCATCCGGGACAGCGAGGTGCGACTGTACATGCCTACTGCAATACGCTTCTCCGAAAACCGACTCTTCTGTTCTACCTCCGTGAGCTTCGACCTCGGACATAGCACAGATCCCGGAGATATGGTGGTTTGCGCCCAACACATCGTATCCCCACTCCTCCCTCTTTGAACATCCATCCCTTGCCGCGGAGCAGTTTAGGCCCTACCCTTCCTTGCTTTGCACACACTGCATGCTTGCGTACTAGTAGAGTACTCGTAATTTTCTGACGTTTGCAAACACGACTGCTATTGCATACCGCCAAAATCTCGAGGCTCCGGGCAATTTTCGCCCATATGCAATAGCAGTTGTGTTCGCAAACGTCAGAAAATTACGAGTACGAGACTCAAGTATGGCACAATGGGTAGATCTTAAGATAAGCACCCCCCCATCGGTATTCTCCTCCGAAGAGGGCTATGGTATCCAGACTATTGACTCGGGTAAGTCGGATGAAGTGATTCCGTCTCAAGAGACAGGAGGTGGATGCATTGCTAGGGTACGAGCACACGCAACTCAAATCCCTAGACCTCTTACCCAGAGAGGCTGCAAGGGGGGTAGTGCAAGTGCCGTACTGTGAAAGAGAAGGAAGGCAGCAAGCACAGGCTCCTGTGGCGGTGGTGCCGGTGGGCTTTAGTTTGAACGATATTGGGAAGTAATCTGGGCCTGGCCGCATGTTTGAAGTCGGCCGGAGTTCTAGTAGGTTAGTGGGGGCTCTAACTACAGCTAAAGTGGCAGTAAGCACGGGACCAGGAGTTTGCCCGCGCGATCCACGACCGATACATATTCCCCCCAAAACATCTCCGAGATCGTCAAGACCCCGAGCCCATCTACCCACCTATCCAACATCACAAAAACCACCAACAGCCACAGACAAAGCAACTTCGAAAGATTGACGGGCCAACCCAGCGCTGCGCCGTACTGTATTCCGTTGCCTTCCATCCATCCGCATGCCTTATCATACCCTGCCCACCCTACCTGCCCTACCATTACCGTACTGTACTAGCACAAGGGGAGAGGAAAGAGAAAGGAAAAAACTTGTGAAACCTCTCCTCCTCGATCAACGCCGCACTTACACCCAATAGTAGTGTAAGTTGGGCTGTGAACATAAATCTAGATACCGCCAGAACCACAACCCACCTACGCCGACCAGCGGCAGGTAGATGGGTGGGTTGGACGTGTTGGGCGGATAACTTAGAGCAAGTGAGTGGAAGTCTGGGTGTCATGCGGTACGGTTGTGGTATGGGTATAACCGACGTGACCACTCCGACCGGTCGCCCCAATGGCTGACAAAATAAAAGCGCATCTTAGAAAAGCTTCTCGCGCGAAAATTTCCCTCTACTCGCCATCGCCGGCTCGGGAAACGTCTTCTATTGTTTCGTGAGATGCGCAGCTGGGTTTTGTTGGGGAGCATGCAACGGGGTGGGTATGGTGCCGTAGGCTATCTCCGCGATATGATAGCGTGGTACGATGTTTGAGGGAAGGGTGTTGGACCGTAGAGTGGTAATTGCACCGTGGGAACCGAAAGTGAAGAATCCGGTTCCACGCCGTATCTAGAGCTGTGGGGATGTGGATAGAACTCGAAGGTTCGCCCCTTCTGGTGTTTGGCTCTATTTACTGGGGCTTGCAGCTTGGCCCCATGCAGTGCTGCTGCAATAGCTTGGATAGTTTGGGAGAAACATGTCTCAGGACGTCTAAGTTTCCTATTTTGGCGGGGATGGGGGAAAATACTGATATCGTACTAGCAAAACAAAACGACGCGTTACTTAAGGGGGGAACTCCAACGTCTTGAGACATATTTCTCTTGTTCGAGTTAGTACGGTATTGGCACAAGCGCTGGGGCAGATGCTTTCGTACAAGGCGGAAGTTGCTTTGCTGGCTGACTATCCATGTCTCGTGCTGTACGAAAACACCTCCTCTGATACTTGCACTATTACATCTTAGCGGACGGTTTACTTCGTTTCTCGGTGGAGAACATAGGGGACCTTGGAGGAGGCCGGAGACAGCATGGACAGGCTCTTTTGGTTCTGTACGGGTACTAAATAGTGGCTTGTGACCCGGTCGGTTAGTTTGTATTTGGAAGAAGTCAGATGTGCTATGTATACTAGCACGGCGACATTCACTGGTCGTATTATGCCATAATGTTATTACACGCCGAAGGGGTTTTAACTGCGCGAACCATAACCTGCCTCGCATAACAATAAAGTTCGCTGAGCCCTCCCCCACCGTGGTTGGATTACCGCACCGGGCTCGAGTTCGATACGTATAGAAGAGTGGAGTGGAGTAGTAGTAGGCTCTCAGGAATGCATGATAGAGATTCAGGTGGGATTTTGAGATGGTAACTTAAAGGTGGGTTTGAAGTTTGAAGTTTTCATACCACCACGACTCGGGAAATAGTTTATGTGGGTGAGGAGGAGGAAGGAGGGTCTTGATCCTTTTCCTTAGGTACGGTATGATATCGATGTCATACCGGTACTGCGGAGCGTAGATTGTGTACGACGTTTTCCCACTTACCCTAGCTAGACAGAGACCGTTGGCCAGCGGCGGAGACCTATTTGCTGTGCTATCTATTATATCCTACCTGTTGTCGTATTGGTAATGCAGTGATATATGGTACGGTATCATACAGTACAGACGCCCGGTTGTAGGTCATGGCCAAGGGTGGTGAATACTGGATAGGAAAGGACGAGACTTAGTCACTGTGTTAAGTACATACTCCAGCGGGTGGCTGAGGACTCGGGACACTGACTCTGCTGTATGGTGCAGGCCTGCCGTACTATATCTTAAGTGCCGGTCACATTGGAATGTGAATGCACGGTACAAACAAAACCTTCCCTCATAGCGTTTTTCTGCGTTGGGAGTGGATAACATTTATATTATTATCCTGACCATACACAATCCTTGTTTAGACTGGCAAAAACAAATAACAGCCTCTTTTTCCACGGTACATTTGGAAAGTATGTACTTGTACCACCGGCGCGACTAGTAGATATAAGAGCGGGAATTTTGATCGTGGGGGCTATTAGTGGATACCCCGGCACTTGCGTAGCACAGCGCATAGCGAGTCGGGGTATAAGAGTGCGCTGTGACTTGGAATCTTAGAATGTCATGTTTGCTCGCTCGTGGTTTCCGGAACTCACATAGGATACGGTGCCTTGAAGTCAAGCTAGAGATCCCATCCATAGCTCAGGCCGATGAGCCCGCCGGGTAACAACACAGGTAGTTGTTTGCTTGAGCACGGCAATGGGGCCAGGAGTGGAATACATTAGAGGAAAAACATAGCTAGTATTACAACCTTGCTCATCCAGGCAATTATAGGCCCATCCTATGAGTACAAACAGAAGCATCTACCACTTTAAAAGGTCAACCTCCCCAGCCTTCCAACCCCTACCATAAGGAATAAAAACGACGAGAGATAGAAAGAAGGAATAAAGAAAGTTTCCCAACACCATTTTTCCGTTTCCCGATCGTGATTGTATGTTTTTTTTTCTATCCAGGAGGATATCATCATCACCGTGCATTCCTACGAACCATTACTGCGAGTACGGCAGATCCTACAAGATACGATTATAAGGGAAGTGATAAACGTGAGGGAAAGTCGGAGGCACTAGGTTAAATCAGAAGCCCTGTTTATTCCAGATTTTGCTGGGCGGATTGTGATTCTATAGGTTCTTGGGCGCGGAAGTCTTCTTCTTTTCGACTTTCAGAAGGAGGGCTCGATTGATATGAGGAAGAACACCTCCGAAGGCGATAGTAGCGCGAATGAGAGTGTCTAGCTCCTCGTCTCCACGGATCGCAAGTTGCAGATGACGGGGCGTGATTCGCTTTACCTTAAGATCTTTCGCAGCGTTACCCGCAAGTTCCAAGACTTCGGCGGTGAGGTATTCAAGAACGGCAGTCACATAGACAGCAGCTATACAAGTATAAGCATTGCGTTAGCTATTGTTCTATCAGAAGAAAACAGATACAAAATGGTAAACGGCGAGGGAATTCCACAATAGCGAAATTTCTATCCAAGCGAGACTGGCCAGGGATTATTCATTTAGAGAAAAGCCCGCTTTGGACTATTGCAAAAATACCTGGTCCGGAAGAAAGCAGGGGGGAGGAACTACCTTTTGCTCCGACGCGCATTTTGTTCTGCGTGTTGTTTTTGAGAAAACGTTTGACACGGCCGCAGGGAAACTAGAAAATCAAGGCAAGGTCAGTGACTGTCGAACGAGAAAAAAAAGAAAAAAATCCTTCGCGAGCGACGAAAAAAAAATCACTACATTAAATTTTGTAAACAATATTGTCTACAGACTTGTGCAAACTGAACACGGGCGACACAATAACACGCGTCTAAAACGGCGCTCTTTTCGTCTCCCGCTCGATTGCGCAAGTCTGCCGACACCACTGTCAAACCCCCGAACCTAGATAGGAAAAAGCAACAATCCCCAGTGTGAATGAAAATATTGCTCACCTGTAACCCCGCTTTTGCAGAATGCGAAACTTGCTGCCTAGCCCCGTCGCTGGCACCTTTAGGCCTGGCCTTTCCACCATGAGATTTTCCTTTACCGCCAGACATCGCGTATTAAGTTGTTGAAATCGGGAGAGCTTGGTATGTGTAGGGTTCTGGTTACTGTTGGGTTGGGCGGCCGTATGGTGAAGGTTTGGTGGAGGTTTGGTGTTTTTGTGATGGAAGGTTGCCTGTTGACGAGGGAGAAAGAAAGCGGCGGAGAGGGAGGGTTGCATAAGGGGATTGTGCTTTGCACTAAGGAAGAGGTTACCCGGACGTAAACCACACATCAGATCAACAAAAACACTGTGCCGCAAGTCAAGCACTGGTAACACGGATTTTTCTTTTACCCTGAGTTCCATACCGTGGAGGAGTTGGTGATGCTGCTCCTGACTTGAAGAATGCCAAACCCCTGTGTATTGGCTTGTTCAGGACATATTCACGTGACAGTTCACCGTATATATCAGTTGCAGGAGAGATTTTTGTATGAGCTAGAAGGCATCTTCCCCCCTACAAACCGCGGCGTTACTCGTAGTTATGGTATTGACATTTGCTATAAACAGCAACTTGTGTATCTAGATGTAGAGATTTTCGGGAGCGTCGTATGGGGGTGTGTATGTTGTTGGGTCTGAAGCCTATTTTAAATCCAAGAAAGTCAGACATACGGTATGAGTACGAGGCTAGAGACAAGAATGGTGAGCAGAATGGCGTGTAACAACCCAACCATGCTGCCGGTACTTCTTCACACTTTCTATTCAACACATTCTGGGGGTGTGAAAAATTTCAAAATTTGATATTCTGGTCTAGAATTCTCTCAAATATCTCTCCAAGCAATTGCAGATTATTAAAGAATTATTGGACACTTTGGCATGCAATATTGTAAAGTTGAAGTTGAAAACAGTGCCAAGCCTTGCCATTTCCTACACAAAACAGTCAGAAATTGCGCCAAGACCAATATACCAACTATTGCTTTCTTGACAATCCCTCAACCAGTCTAAATACAGAGTTCTAAAGGGCTGGAAAGTAAAATCTAGGGAATTGTTGCACAAATGGGTGAAGATTGAGCCCAAATTGCTTCACTAAATCAGTGGCTAGGAGGTTGTGAATATGGCTATTCTGGATGGAAAGTCCTTACACTGCTCGTCATTTTTGTCGCCTGCCTCGTACAGTAGTCACAAGTGCTGCACAGTAGGGTCTTCCGAAATCCACTGCCTCCGTCAGCCCAGATAAGTTTAGTTTGGCAAGTTAACGGGATTCAGCTCCGGGTTGAAAGATGGTTACACAAGTTTTTCAAGTCGAAAAACTTTGGTGTGTAACACCTTTTTGCATACAAACTGACAGATCAACTAGGAACTTGGCACTCGAAAAACGCTTTTCAACCCCGGGCTGAATGCCTCTAATACAAATGCACACTTTGAGGGCTGATCTTATCGCGACGGGAAAACACTAATCCCTCCTGAGACCTTTTGTCTCTGAACCCGGAGGTTACAACACTGACGGGGATAGCGGGTCTCAAGAGATTTCACGGTACTCGCAAAAGTGATCTTGCATATCTAGAACTGAATCCTCGCTAGGCCTCCAGCATTGGTATCGGCTTGAATTTCTTAGGCAACACTATTTGATACGACGTGATGATCCGGGGATCTTAGGTAACTTGACGTGATGAGTGTCGGCGCAGCAGGGTAGCTGGAGACCCAGGCCGTGTGGAGGGTCCCAAACCAGGACAGTGTTCCAGTACTGTACTTTCCATTGGCCCATTTAGAGATGGGCGAGTCATCCATCAGGGGAAGGGAACATATATCTATCTATACAAACCATCCGGATGTTTGAGGGAACTAAACCTAATTTTTTCTTCTAATACAGCAATTCTCTCTCTTGTGGATATAGAGGCCTCGCATTCGTATGTCAGATTCTATCACCTCGATACAGCAAAACGCAAGGGTGAATATCACATGCACCACCACCACACGCACAAAGGTTGAGAAAACCAAACATCACGTTCGTCATGGAACTTATTACCACTTTTTGAGTTATGGGAACCGTGATAGGGAAATAGAAACGCGCTTGAAGTTATAACTGCGATGACAAGGAAACAAGGTACCAAGTCGACAGAGCCTTGGGCCTAAGTAGTTTGTTTTCCAGCAAACCTTTGCAACACCACATCGTACGCAATTTCGGCGAAGTCTGTTCCCTGAATCTCGGCTGCGAGACCGGTGAGCGGACGGCGCAAAGAATCCTTAGAGGATGCACAAAGCATTTTGCTCTAACACTCGGGGTTAGCTCTCTGTCGGGGTATAGGGTGCAATAGCGATTCCTTACTCTGACTGGGGCGTCATCAGGGGACCAGGCGAGGAAAAAGATCTTGTTCCTGTAGAGAGAAGATTTAGTATCAAGTTGTGTAACCAAGAATAATTTAAGGGATAGTATATAATAAGAAAGACATAGATGGTGGTAGGGATTTGCAAATGGCCAACGGTTTAGGGGTGATGGAAGTTATAATGGAGAGTAGGGGAAAAGGCGCTTCCAAGATTCTGTAGGCGGAAAAAGTTAAGTCTTACCTTGTTCCCTCACCATTGGGAAGATCATAGGTAAAATCGTAAATTGCGTATCTGCACTGGTCTAGAGGGAGCTCCTCGATAAATTCTTCGTATTGCTTCTCGGGGGTTTTTTCGGCACTCTTTTCAACTTTTTTCTCCATCACGATAAATCTTTTATCATCGCTGAAGTTGTAGATGACGTAGGCAAGCTTCTTTCCGAGCTTGAGTTCCTCGAAGGTTTCAACAACGTCTTTCGCAAGGCCGATTCTGTTTATATGTAAAGCTTAGTACAAGGGGAGTTCTCCGGTGGAAAAAGCATGGTGTGGTGAGGGAATATTTGATAAGGGATCAAGCAGAGATCATAAGATATGGGGGGATCTACCCTGAACGAGACTGGTAAGATAAGAGTTAGCAGTAGTACAGTCATAGCGGCTAGATATAAATTTGAAGCCATGGGGTGCAAATAAACCTACCATTATGGACGAGTAGGTAAGGACTTGAAGATCTGTTCTCTTAGAAAAAATGGTCAGCAATGCGGGGTATGGGGAGCAGGAACTATAGGGGTGAAGAAATGAATGAAATAGTGGAAGCACTCAAGAGAGTGAAAACATACCTATGTAGGGGATGGAGGGGAGGTTGATAAAACTTTGGTTCTCCGGTATGTTTGTTTGGAGAGCGGGAGAGATTTAGGGGGAGGTGGGTGAAAGAGAGGAAGTGAGATGCTTGCTGGAGGGGTTACGACTACCGGCTGGCTGGCTGGGTGACAGGGGATGTCAACACACCGCAGCAACAGCAGCCCACTTTCCTTTGTCACCAAGTCTTAGGGCTCTGCCAGATGCTGTGCCCCCCACTCCGGGGAAACAATCCTTCCAGGGAAACAATTATATTGTTGTCCACTCCCTGACCAAGTTCCTCTCCCACAAGGAATTGTTTCGCTCACTTAAGCACTGTGCCAAGACTTTCCAGACGGTTCTCTCCATCTCGATTTTTTTTTTTCTTCTTGTGACGACGGCGGCTCTCACTGAACATAAATTCCTCCTCCCCCCAACCTTCACTCCCCCGCAATCGAGTTTGTTTTGTCTCTCCTTGGAAACCTTATTATTTCCCCTGAATCCGATACCGTCCCAACTGCAATTGAACATGCAGAGAGCACTTTCTTCCGCTGCCAGGGCTCGTCCCGCTTTCTCTAATATGAGGCCCTTCGCTCTTACTTCAAGTCCCTTGTCAAGCCGTCAGCCATCTCGGGCATACTCTCACAAGGTAAGTGCTCTTACAATTGTTTAATGGGCAGGTCAATTACATCAATTTTGATAAGCCAATTATGTTGGGTGCGAATGGCGGGCGGCTGAAACATAGAAATTTTTGACGCAGGAATTGAAATTTGGCGTTGAAGGGAGGCAATCACTGCTTGCTGGCGTGGATATGCTTGCAAAAGCTGTGGCCGTCACCTTGGGTCCTAAGGGGAGACATGTTCTGATTGAGTCACCATACGGAAGTCCTAAGATTACGAAAGGTAAAGCCTGGCATTTATTCAAACTCATTTAGTTCAATGCTAACTATACCTTTCACACAGATGGCGTAACTGTAGCAAAGTATACAAACTGAATTTATTATTTTGAACACATGGAAGGTAGCTCTAACGTTGTTGTAGGGCCATTACCCTGAAGGACAAATTCGAGAACTTGGGTGCTCGTTTGCTTCAAGATGTTGCGTCAAAGACAAACGAAGTTGCCGGAGACGGTACTACTACTGCTACAGTGCTTGCCCGTGCCATCTTCACTGAGACTGTCAAGAATGTTGCCGCTGGTTGCAATCCTATGGATCTTCGCCGCGGAACTCAAGCAGCTGTTGAGGCCGTTGTTGAATATCTCCAAAAGAATAAGCGAAATATTACTACTTCCGAGGAGATCGCTCAGGTAGCAACTATTTCTGCTAATGGTGACCAACATATTGGGGACTTGATTGCCCAGGCTATGGAACGGGTTGGAAAGGAGGGTGTTATTACGGTTAAGGAGGGAAAGACCATTGAGGATGAACTGGAGGTTACCGAGGGAATGAAATTCGATAGAGGATATGTTTCGGCCTATTTCAGTACCGACGCAAAGACCCAGAAGGTTGAGTACGAAAAGCCTCTAATCCTCTTGAGTGAGAAAAAGATTTCTGCTGTTCAGGACATTATCCCTGCTCTAGAGGCTTCCACCACAATGCGCCGCCCTCTTGTTATCATTGCCGAGGATATCGACGGCGAGGCTCTTGCCGTATGTATCCTCAACAAGCTCCGTGGTCAGCTCCAGGTCGCCGCTGTTAAGGCTCCCGGTTTCGGTGACAACCGCAAGTCTATCCTTGGAGATATCGGCGTTCTGACCAATGCAACCGTTTTTACTGACGAGTTGGATGTCAAACTCGAGAAGCTTACTCCTGATATGCTTGGTAGCACCGGCTCCATCACTATTACTAAAGAAGATACTATTATTCTCAACGGCGAAGGCTCTAAGGATCAGATTGCGCAGCGTTGTGAACAAATCCGTGGTGTTATGAGCGACTCCACTACTTCTGAGTATGAAAAGGAGAAGCTCCAGGAGCGCCTTGCGAAGCTTTCGGGCGGTGTCGCCGTTATTAAGGTTGGTGGAGCCTCGGAGGTTGAAGTGGGAGAGAAGAAAGACCGATTCGTCGATGCTCTCAATGCTACTCGTGCTGCTGTTGAGGAAGGGATTCTTCCTGGAGGTGGTACTGCTCTGCTGAAGGCATCCACAAACGCCTTGGGTTCTGTCAAGGTTAACAACTTTGACCAGCAACTCGGTCTCTCAATTGTCAAGTCAGCTATCACCCGCCCTGCGCGCACCATCGTCGAGAACGCAGGAGGTGAGGGAGCTGTGGTTGTTGGGAAACTTACTGAGGAGCATGGCGGAGACTTCAACATGGGTTATGATGCCTCCAAGGGCGAATATGTCAACATGATTGAGGCGGGTATTGTAGACCCATTGAAGGTTGTGAGAACTGCACTCAGCGATGCCTCCGGTGTTGCCAGTCTTCTTGGTACTACCGAATGCACAATCGTCGATGCTCCGGAGGAGAAGGGACCCCCAGGTGGGGGCATGGGAGGCGGCATGGGCGGTATGGGCGGCATGGGAGGAATGGGTGGTTTCTAGATGCGAAGGCACGTTGAAAATACTGAAGTGCGGCCTTAAAAAACTAATGCATGGTTATGTATCATTGAGTGAATGCCCTTATGCCCCTCATCTTTTTCATACAGGGCTCTGGGCCTTTTCTGAGATTATGCGCTCTCCGCTCACTTTTCTTTTCCCCCACCGTTTTAACTAAAAAGCATTATCTTTGTCTCTATTCTTCCCTTCATTCTGTGTATACCGTTGCTCTCGAAGCGCTGCGCTAGTGTTGTATATATATGGACAGCATATGAAATGAGACTGAACACCTAGAACAATGGCCGCCATTACTCTGATTTAATGTTGAGGGGATAGTTTGGCCACTTGTTGCGCTGCAAAGGGCGGTCCGGAAGTAGAATACGTCAGCGTAGCACGTGTGTGGGTACACGCAATGGTAAGACAAGCATAGAGTAGATATTGGAACCTAGAGGCTCAAAATCGCTAAAGGATCAATTGTGGCCTTTTACATTCTCTTTGGGGCCCCAGTACCGTAAAATCTCGTGAAATCCACTATCTCCGAGCAGTGACGAATATCCCTGTAAATCGCGACATCAGCCCACGATGGGTTTAGTTTGCCAGGTTAACGAGATCCAACAAGACGGAATGACTCAGGCTATCCCGTGTCAGGAAAGCACTAATCCTTCTTAAGGACTTTAGTCTGAGAATCCGGAGATTAGGAGC
>Ga0307513_10000174_pt1 | contig 92362 bp, 95 predicted proteins | sample 15_EM_MG_FD_202174 | JGI IMG/M metagenome (GOLD analysis project Ga0307513, IMG submission 202174) | Populus trichocarpa ectomycorrhiza microbial communities from riparian zone in the Pacific Northwest, United States - 15_EM | ecosystem: Host-associated > Plants > Roots > Unclassified | place...
GAGACGGACGCCCAATTGTAGTCCGTCCTAACCCATGCCCGGGACGGACGGCCGGGCCCTACAGGTGTCTCAGTTGAACTGCTATTTTTAAATTTCCCGAGCCGGGAATCTGTGCTTGAAGAAACGAAACATCTTTATTACAACGCTATCATCATAATATTATTTGGGTATCAGGTATCAAATTTTCTCATCAATCAACCAAGCTGTGCACTCATATCCGATCCCAGTTCTGGGCACCCGGAACCTGCCCTAGTTCCCCGCCTAATATTACCGCTGTCCTCATCCCCAAGCATATTTCTTCTCTTATCACATGTATGAAGCAACAGCTAAGCAGATAGAGCAATCACACATTATGAATACCGTAAAAACTCCTGTCGTTTGCTATCTCCGAATCTACTGCCTAGAAGTCTTCAAAAGGTAGTACTTTCCTATGCGGGATAAGATCAGCCATCAGGACGTTATTAAATCTCATTAACCGACACGCAATTCTATTAACTTGTCAAACTAAACCTACTACAAGCCGACGGAGATAGCGAATCGAAAGTATTTTTACTGTATTTTTATGAAATACCTGTAGGTGACTGCCGTCCTTACTAAGGACGGCAGGTGACGACTGGGCCCTGCAGGTGACGCCCGTCCTCACTCAGGACGGCAGGTGATGGCGGGTACCTACAGGTGACGCCCGTCAATTCCAAAGACGGCCAGGCCCTCCCGGAACTTACCATTTCCAGAAAGACTGCAGGGCCCGGCCGTCAACCTACAGTCCTGCAGTTAATATCGAGGACGGACGCCTTGCCCGGCCGTCCATACCAACCCCGCCCGGGACAGACGGGACTATTGGACGCCAGGGCCCTGCAGTCCGGGCGGGGCGGTTGGGAACACTGGTTTTAATACGCATCAGTCCGAAGACAGGCGATATCAGGAATTACCTTGAGATGAGGTTAGGCAGGAACACAGAACCTTATATACATCTCCTAAAAACAGGGGTCCACAACTCATGCCCACTTCATTGGCCCCCATTATTCAACCTTGATTAAGTTGGGTTAGGGGTGGGCAGGACCGGGACAAAATCTTTTCCACGGCTGCTCTTTTTTGCAAACTAGGGTGAGAGTGTTGAGGAGTGTTTAGGCGGGGAGGTTGGCAATCGGGGCGGGGAGCGGGATGGGTAGGGGGGTGGGGATGGGGACGGGGGGGGAGGGGGAGGGAGGGAGAGGTATAGAACGGAACTCTGCAGGGGCGGCAGTGCAGTGCCTCTCAAGTACAGAGGTTGAAAAAAATCGACCTCCTCAAATACAATTGGATCAATAGTTTCTGTTTGAATAGTTTGGGCATTCCGGGTGGCCCAGTCTTTGTTTCAAATTGTTTGTGCTGGTTTGGGTTGAGTGGGCCCCATTTCGAGGCTTGCGGTTTACCTATTTTATAGTTCTTCATAATATATTATTAACATTTCCTTCCTCCAAGGTCCTATGATACCCCGTTTATCATGGTAATTGCGATCAGTTTTGTTTTGACCTAATACCTACCATCTGTTGGAGATTACCCATTTTAGGCTGCTCACCATATACATATTTTTCGTTCCCGCAGGATGGGAAACGCAACCATGATACCCTTAACAGACGGCGGCTTCGTCAGTGTTCCGCTACTGTTAGCTTCTTACCGCCTGACACCCCGACCCTGCGTACCCGATGCGACAGCATCAAACACCCATTCACCTACAATAAAACCCAAACACCAGCGACAGCCGAACATCTGCCTCACCCTCGGTGATGTACTCTACCCGAGGCAGGTGGCATAACTCTACCCTCGACCAAGTTAGTTCTACCTCGGAAGTGCACCTGCAAAGCAAAAAAGAAGGATGACCTAGGGGTGAAAAGTGGGAGAGGAATCCGGCGTTAATTCCGGTGGTGGCAGTCTCCGCTTCTGAGGCCAAGGGATCATCTGGTAGGCATAACAGAGGGGCTAGTGTGGTCGCATTGTGTGTTGTTCCCATACCGATAAAGGGACGTCCTAGGGCTGGGAATTTGGTTGAATTGAGAGGTTGGGAGAACACAGGAAATGACAAAAGTAAGTGCCATAAAAGAAATTTTGTCATGAGTGAGACTCTGATGTGGATTTGGCACATTATAAGTGATATCAACAGTAGGCTTTGTACCGACCAGTCTAGCGGAGGGGACAAGGGCGGATTGAAGCAGGGAGGGGGTGGCGTTAATTTATCTCAAAAATTTAGCTCTGGAATTCATACACGTGTCCAGGTGCTCAAGTGGGAGGTTAGTCTATGAACAGGATTATGGAGGGGTGAGGATCAGGTTCATAGGCCATATGCACATGGGGTGGTATTCGTAATTGCCTGATGTTTGTAAAAACGACTGCCATTGCATATGAGCAAAACCCTAAGGCTATGGGTAATTTTTTGTCCATAAGCAATACCGTATAATCTGGCAAAAGTCGGACTGGAGCTAAAGAGAAACTAAGGCAACCGAGCCAACAGGAGGGCGCGAAGAAGGCGAATTCGCCACAGTTTAAACATATAGACCACGGTGGTTGGACAGGTTCAAGAAAATCCTCGGTGGCGTCAATCAGACTTTTGCCAGATTATACGGTAGAAGTCGTTTTTACAAACAAGCAATTACGAGTAGACAGTATTGTAGAAGAGAAAATAATAATTGGGGAAATAAGATTTTCCAAAGTGCGGACTAGCGAAGCTCGAACATTCGACTATCGAACTTGATACCAATCACTAGCCCGTATAACCGTGTCAAGGTTCCCACCACTTCGAACGCCGCTAAGCGACCGAAGCAGGTGGCACTCCCCAGGACGCTTAGCATCGTTCTGAGAGGTGGGAATCTTGGCACGGTTAAATATATTGGATTAACCAGTGCTCACGGAGCTTACCCCTGCCCCGAGTTTGCACGTATTACGAGGGCAGACTCCTTGATAGCCACTCGGCGAGGCTTTCACGGTCCCGGTATAGTTCAACTGCGATCATCCAACGAGGCTGATTGCTGCACATGGCACAGTGGTGGGGTAGTAGGGCTAACTTTCCCCGCTCCCTTGTAACTCTCGTCAACCAAGAAACGAATCAACGGATAAGCGAGCGAACGAGCAAAAGAGTAAATACCGGTATAGGAATGGGCAAATGGTTTCATGAACAAGCCATCGGCCTGCCAACGAGTAAATTGGTTTAGAAATCTATGAACGAGAACGAGAATAAACAAGCCACACAAGTAGAGAGTTGGGTGAATGAAAGCACTGTGTTCCACCTGCAATTAGCCACCTTTTAACCAATATCTGGCTATAAGGAATTGCTAGGCTACTAAGCCTACAGTAACACCGAACCTGCTATCTGCTGTGATGAGTGCCCGTTGTTAAAATTCTTGAACTAGACTCTGGTGTCTTGATTCTGTGCATTGGTCTAGTAAGGTTCGATTGCAGTCAACAAAGGAAGGCTGGAAGGAACAGCGTTTATCTTTTTAAGGGCGTTAACACAACATAATACTAATTCATATCCTTTCATGATGTCTGGGGAGCTTTTTTTGATGTTTGAAGTTTCGTCTTCTGGATTTGTAAGACATCCTGAAGTGGTGTGGAAAGTACCTGTACTGTGCGAGTACCCATGTGGCCGGGTGCTGGGTAAATCACGTGGTATTCGGTCCTGCAAATTACTTGACAATGGATGTGAGTAGAATGTTCAAAGGAAGGCCTTGACCTGCCTATATGGAAAGAGAAAGAGAAACACCGAATTACCCATGAAAATTGTTGGCGGGCCCGAATGGGGATCACGTGATTTACTTACCGCTAGCACTCTGCAGTACCGTAAAAACTCAAATAGAAGATAAATGTGCTAGGACGTTGGAATTTCCCTTCTCAGCTACGCGAGGGGAAAACACCGCAAACTCAGCCCCCCGTTGAGACATAACAAAAGGAATATACGAGGCGCCTTACTAGGAGAGGCAACTCCAACGTCCTAGCACATTTATCTTCTATTTGAGTTTTTACGGTATGAGTCTTTACGCCAATTAGGTTATGGCGCTGATAAATGAACAACATACCAAAATCTGAGACCTGTCGCACCATGAATTTGCACAAAGGTGAGGGGGAAGCAGCTATGATACGGGAGTTGGCTCGGCGGAGCAAAAAAAGAAAACAGCTGGCAAGCGGGGACTATTGTCACTTGCAAGGCACCCACAGCTGAGCTGCCCAAGAAAGGGCCCGTTTACCTAGCCGCCCACCTCTAAAATTTGGATGATAGAGGCTAGACATGGCATGTCCACCGGAATCATTTTCCGATAGGCTGTGCAAAAGCCTTCACCCAGTCTCTACAGCCCTGAATTCTTCTCGCAAGACGGTCAAAACATAACTTTGCTCCCGAGGTGGGCCCCGAAACCCACCAGATGCTAGACTGCACCCCACCGCAGGTAAACACCCTCTACTGTAAGAACCGAAATAATTGGGAATGGCGCTGGGACGTCCAGAATTTCCGGCTTTGGATTAGGGGGAGAAAACACAGCGAGGGGATTCTCCTTCGGCCCCACTTGAGACATAGACCTTAACAGGAGAGGCTGCTCGAACGTCCTAGCGTAATTCTCAATTATTTCGGCTTTTGCGGTACTTGACGGCGCCGTAGGAGGTATGGTAGGACGCATAGTGACGTGCGCGAGGCTTCCTACACATGGCCTCTTGTTTCTGTCGCCAGAGTCTGCGACTTTTCACCAGGATTTATTGGATAAAAAGGAGGCTCTGTGGCCTTGGTTCAAGGCGCAGACGCGAACTTGGATTTTCCTGCAGAGGGGTTTTTGATTGATGCCGTTTTTCTTTCATCTTTTCCACTTCGCTTTTACTCCCATTGTGACCTCGATCAAAGCTCGTTGCCAATACTCACCCAGGAGCCCTGGTCCCGGAAACACAACGACAGTACCGTACCCTCCCTGAGTATGACCTGCAGTAATGATTCGGGAGACCGCAACCACAGGGAAAACTGATAAAGTACACTTAAAGTGTTGCCTACCATCCTTCCGGATCAATGGCAGACATCATCCCCTCGGGCATGCTCCTTGTTACATTTTTAAATGGTCTGAATCCAGTAATTCCTCGGGGTGCTCAACACCATCCTGAATTTCCTTCTCCGATCGGTGCGGATCAGGCTATATTCTTTCGAAAACACACTCGGCCCGTGCCCTCACAGTACCGGTAGCGTTACAGGCACTGGTCTCTTTGCTAATTTGATATATCAACACTCCACTCTCAGGGAGGCCAGCTAGATAGTTTTACTTGCAGAGCGAAAGGGTGCTGGTGTGGGGTGGGAAATTTGCCTCAACATTTTGGTTTGGTTGAGGTATTTTGTAATTGGGGAGTACCCTCACATATTTTCAGCTGGGGTGCCTCCAGTACTTGGTTGCAACGCATGGTTTTTGAGTTTGTTGGAGGCCAGGCTGCATGCGTATTGACAATCTTGAAAGGAAAGGCTCCCAGCTCCGTGAGGGTGACTTGCAAGGGAAAACAGAGGGGGGTGAAGGCTGGTTGCGGATGCTGAAGGAAGAATGCCGGATGGCCGTAATTGATCAGTTCGATCAAGTACAAGAAAGGTTAAACGTGAAGACTGAAAGAACAATTTCTAATTACGGAAACAAATTCTCACGATCCTCTCTCCTCCTCTGCAGAGTTTCCACCTCTCTTGGATAATAGGAATAGAACCACCTGAACAACCCATTATCTCTACTGTGCAAGAGCGTACGCAGTCATTAAAGAAAACACCAAAAGTCGCTAGAGATATCCGGACATTGAGTAGTAATAAACACCACTAATCTTGTAATAGGGTGCACAAGTATCTTGCAGCACATGCAGTTGAATTGTCTAGCTTAGTGAATATATACAGAGCGAGTGCATCAAGCTTTATTAGTGAATCTGTCCGAAAACCTGGGTTACATATCACCAGACTTAAACATCACAATAGTTCTTCAAGAGGCCAATGTAGTGGGAGAGCGTTCTAGTGCAGGATCCTGGAGGAGGTTGGGACCATCCCTTTGATATTCGTTGTCACCGCTAAGCACAGTACGTGTGGAGCGGAAAGGGGTGTGCGGTTGCTGTAGGTTTCTATAATATATTTACGATAATACCCGATGGTCTGGCTTGCTGATGATTGGGGGAATAAATTCATCAAAACCTTTCGGCTAACGTATGTGCGAACCTAGAGAGCAGTGGACTATGACGGATAACCTTCTATGCGAGCCGAGGATGATAATTGTGATCCAAGATTTGCCTTATTGGTGAATAACTAACCGAGATACCGGTAGTAGCGCAAGTCAGGGAGGGATTACGCTCTGGACTACACTCTTAGCGAACTGTACACCAAATCATAAGCAAAACCAATATAGTTGGTACAGCGAATGCGGAAAGAAAACCTGATTCTGCTTTAGTCTGTTCATACCAAAGGAGATGTAAGTTTTTTGCAACTGTTATTCATGATTTATTAGTTGTTTCTAATTTGGTAACGCGTGCTATTACAGCGAGCACTCAAATTAAGAAGAATGCGCGCGGTCATCGGAGCTCCGGATCTGGGGCAAGAGCAAGGAAGTCGCCCTGAGCTTGCCCTAAGTCTAAACTGGGAGAAAGAAGGAGTAAAGAAAAAAGTGTCGTGGGCTGAAACGAGTCATAAGACATCACTCACTATTGCCAAGTGTTTGGATAGTGAATTTACATGATAAAATCATAGCTTGCTACACAATATGGTACGGTGCACTCACATACTATACTATAAACACACTGGAGGTCGATAGCTGAGCTGGTATATATAGAAAAACTTACTTCAGATCTCAACAGGGGTGGGAGAGGGGTGGAAGGGGGGGCCAATTTTCCAAAGCAAGAAACCATGTACTGTAGATATATAATGAGGAAAGAAAGAAAGGTAGAAAAGGAAAAGAGAGCCGCTTAAGGAAATAAAAGACCACATCCGCCCCTTGATTCTGGTATTGATTGTTCCACTGACTGAGGCATTGGGAAGGTTGCCGCTGCCCTTGCCAAGGGAGATCGTTACCGCCGGTGTATCCCCAGGTGGCAATTCGGGCACAAGGAGATCCATTAGGAGTGGAGGGTGGGAAAAATAGAGGACGCGAGTTGTAGGATAATAGAGGACGCGAGGTGTAGGAAGCATGATGATCTCGTGGAAAGGGGAAGTTCGGAGGTGATATATGGATCGGGGGGTTCACGGGCTCGTGGTCTATGAGCTATGACCCCGCACTGGCCCGAGCAACCGGGTATACCTTTTTCCACCCTTGTCCGAGACATGGCTCCGATTCGCCAAGCGCTACTCCCTGTGCTTGCCCAATTGGCAACGGGTTGTTCCAACCCACCGTTTTACTCTAGGGCGGCATGAACGGGAAAAGAAATCCCAATTTAGGTTTTTGAAGTCAAAATTAACTCCCGCTTGGAGATAAAGATGTTGTGAATTTGGTTTGGATCTTCCTTCCTAGCACTACCTTTGAAATCATACTTGATGCAGGTTATTTATACCTAGGACCGGGCACGAGAGGCTTTGCTGTATAGAGGGAGTTTGTTTCCCGATGTTTTGCCAAGAGTTTCATCATCATAATAGTAACAGTTTTTTAGGGGGACTACCAGGGCTTACGCCTACACCCTTTTCCGTGGGCACTTATGCACTATTGCTTCCTCCGGGTTATACACGTAATATCTACAATTCCGTCTTCCTCGTTTATTCATTACATAGTTCCTCATAATACATTAACATTTTCACTTCCTCCAAGGTCCGGTCCTGCTCTTATAGTAATTGCACTCGGATTTCTTTTGTGCTAATTCCTACACCCCACTTTATTTTTTCCTATTCTAGACCCCTGGCTCACATTGTTTTTATACTTTTCTAAGATGCTTTCCCCCTTTCACCCCCGACTCTCCTCCTCGCACCCGAGGACATCCCCGTACTACCCAAGCCGCTCCGTTTCACTACCAGAGTGCCTCACTTGTGCTCTCGGACATCACGGCAAATATTCCGTCCACCAGTCTTTCCGTGTACCTTCTGGGCTAAAAACAAAAATATAAAAAAAGAGCAATTCTCCAGCATATGCGAGAGCACAAAAGCTTAAACCCAACCTGCGCCCGGGCTGGGCCATAGCCAAATACCTCTCGTGCCCCCCCCCCTCCTTCTGCCGCCAAAACATAAAAGATGCATAGCAAACCATCAGATATAAATTGTATGGGAGATAGACTATCAGGGGCCAAGAATGACGGTACGGAAAGGGGATGGCGTAGAAGAGAGTCATAGTACTGGCAACAGTAAGCAGACCAGAACCACCGCTGGCTCTCATCAGAATTCTCTCCCAGCGGGAATGGACTCCGGTTGCATCGGGGGTTGAGGGAAAGCGAAAAGTAAAGATAACTGACTGGACGAATAACGGAAAAGCAATTGAAATGGCCCACAGGTAATGCGAGTCTGGGACTACTTTGTAGATGTAACTCAATCCAGAGATCTCCATGATTCCCCCAACGCCGATTGTGAGGCCCTGGAGCATGAATACCAATAATATGACTGTTTCCGGAATAGCTGGTAGCGAGATCGAATCTAGGTTTGGCAAAGTGGCCTGGTCGGACTCCACCATAGCATCTCTTTTGCCTGCAAGAAGTATCATTTCCATGATGATCCATGAAGCAAAATATCCAGTCGCTAGGGAGAAAGATATGGGAATGCCATGGAAGCCACAAAGCTTCACATACTGCAATATCAACATCGCCGTGAATATGTGCCTGATTAGGGTGCCGTAGACACATCTCTCAACGAGACGGAGTAGGGTCGCAATCTGCGAATTACCCTGTGGGTCGCTGTCATCATCCTGCGCTTTGTTCCGATTCCGCTGCCGTCGAATTTCTACGACCTTTCGTATAGCGTTCAGAATTCGGTGGATACCGCCACCGCGACTGGCATTTCTGTAGCAGTGGTGTATTTGGAAAAATAGGAGCAAAGTGTCCAAGAGGAGTATGAGTGGTCCAACCCGGATTTGGTAGCGATAAATCGGATCAAAGCTACAGGCAGAGCCGATCGGATGGGTCATGCATGCCAAGAGCAAGGGTAATATAACCCAAAAAATGTTCATACCGTTAATTTCGGTGGTGGCGCCCTCGGCCTGTGATGCCGGCGAAACATCGTCAGATGGGAATGATTGAGCCGTCGGTGTGGAAGCGTTGAGTGTTGTTCCGGTGGCACCCTCGGCCTGTGATGCCGGCGAAACATCGTCAGATGGGAATGATTGAGCCGTCGGTGTGGAAGCATTGAGTGTTGTTCTGGTAGCGGTAGAGGGGCCCCCTAGGGTTGGGAGTTTGATTGAACTGACGGGTTTGGAGAACACAGTAGATGACAAAAGTAAATGCAAAAAAAAAAAACTTGTCATGAGTGAGACTCTGATGTGGATCCGGTACATGGTAAGAGATATTGGTGTAGGGCTCGTACCAGAGAGTCTAGTGGGGGAGATCAGGGCGGATGGGAGAAGGGAGAGGATAGTGTTGATTTATCCTAAAACTTTAGCCCCGCTACTCGCACAGGTGCATACTCGAGTACCAGGGTAGTCCGCGAACAGGATTTTGGAAGGGTACGATGAGATTTATGGGCATATAGGTTAAAAGAGAAGAAATTCCGGAAACACTTTGAAGATGATTGTTGAATAATGATTTTACAAGGCGCTGGCTGGGTAAGCTCGAATATTTGGTTATCGAGCTTGTTGCTAATCACTACCCTAGCTAGGATAAATATATTGAATTAACCAGTGTTTCCGGATTTCACCCCCGCCCCGAATACACTTATCACAAGGGCAGATTTCTTGGTCGTGTACACCACAGCCACTCGGCGAGGTTTCGGCAATCCTATCGTAGTTCGATTGCGATTGCGCAACGAGGCTGGTTTCGGCATCTGGTAGAATGGTGGGGTAGTAATAGCACCATGGTTCCTGCAGTTTCAAAATCTTGCAGCACATCTACGACGTGGCGGACAGCTCAACATCAGATTGGTCTCAACGTCAGATTTCGCACTCTACTCGAGCGAGCACTGAAAATCCAACCTTACCAGGCTGCCCCAAAACCTTCTGGACGAGCCTAGAAAATTAATCTCATGCTGAATGAATAACTTAGAAAGTGTGATAGGTAGTTCGATTCAAGAACTCAAATGTTGTGACCCTGGTTTGGAAAGTTCATAGGACACAGAATTCAGGAATTAAACCATACCAGGAACCTACAGGACTCGGCTGAAATAGAGGAATGGCCCCTCAACAAGGGAAAGAAAAAACCTAAAAACTGGTCTCACGAAGCCCAAGCGGTCCTTTAGGATCTAAATTATTCTTTAAAAACATTTAATGAAGTTGGGAGGTCATATTGTAGGCTTAATACTAAAATGTGACATTAGACCGAATCCGAAGCTAAGTTATCAGACCCGTAGTAGACTTGCTCAGGAACCTTGACACCGTTAAGGCCTAAGTTGTCTACCCCCTCGCAATTCTTATCCCCCAACAAACCAATGAATCAACGGGTGAAAGAGTGAATAAGCGAGCAAACAAGAAAAGGTGTAAACACCGGTATAGGAATGGGCGAATCGCCTCCTGAGCGAGCCATCGGCCTAGCTAAAATTCGTAAACCAGAGTTTGGTGTGTTGATTCTGGGCACTAATCCTAGTCAGGCTCAATCATAGACATATCAACTAAGGAATACCGGAAGGAACAACATCTATTTTTTAGGGGCGTTAACACCAATTTTTCAACGAACGGGGGGGTTGGATCAAAAATGATCGAGGGGCTAGGAACACTGTTTTTCGAACCGGGGGGTTATATACTCGAGTAAGATAGAACCCCTTCTAACAAAGCGGTAAGCAATGACATTTGGGGGTAGTTGGAAGCAAAGAAACACAAAATGATAGGAAAGGGGGACAATACCTAGGAGAAGAACCGGGTAAACTAGCTCCGGCACTCTTCTTCCCCTGCTTCCTAGCAATAAATTTCCATACAGCTGGGTAAATTTCCATAAAAGTTCCGTCTATTTTTGCTTACTAAGGCATTAAAGAACAGCCCCCCTTCAATCCCCATCTTTGGAAGCCCCGATTCAACCCCCCCGGGTTCGATTACCAAAGGCCTTCTTCTCAACACTGGTTAACACAACATAATACTAATTCATCTCCTTTTTTGATGTCTGGAGGGACTTTTTTTTCCGTTTGAAGTTTGGGCCTCTGGATTTGTTATTCTAATGGAGTGGTGTGGAGAATATTTGTGCGCAAATCAAGTTACGGGGCTCATATATGAAAAAACACATCAAAATCTGAGCGTGTCGCACTATGATTGAATTTGCGCACAAGTAAGAGAGAGGCAGTTATGATAGTTGGGTGGGCGGAGCAAAAAAATATCATAGCTGGCGAGCGGGTGTTGCTGTCACTTGCAATGCACCTGCAGCTGAGCCACCCAAGTAGGGCCCATTCACTCAGCCTTCCGTTTCTAGAATTTAGGTGGTAAACTGGACCGTAGCGTGTCAACCTGCATCATTCCCCGACAGACGGTGCAAGAGTGTTTACCTAGTTTCTACCGTCCGAAATTCTTGCCGCTGGATGGCCGAAACGTTACTTCGCCTCGGAGGTGCGCCCGGAAACCCACCAGGAGCTAGACTATACGCTACTGTAGGTAAACACAATCTACCTGGCCGTGCTATCGGAGGTGTCGTAGGACACATAGTGACATGCGAAGGACTTCATATGTATGTCCTATTATTTTGCCGTCAGTGCCCCGGACGTTTCCTGCTAGATTCATTGCATGAAAGGGGTTCTGTGGCAGTGGTGCGAAGGAGCAGACTAGAGCTTGGATTCTCCTACAGAGTGTTTTTACTTGACCCCCTCTCCTCTGCTTTCAGAGCCACTGTTACGTTGATCAAACTTTATCGCGAATAAACACCAGAAAACCCAGATCCTGGTAGGACAGCGGCAGCACCCCTCGAGTCGCCAGACCCCACTAACGGTCGCCACGGTCGTGTATCGTATTAGGCTGCTTCGGGTTACCCGAGTAACAGCTGAACTGACCCTTCAAATACCGTAAAAACTTGAATAATTGGACGGTGTTCTACAAGTATGAAATCCAGAATTCCCTTCTCTGGAAAGGGGGCAAAAAACACATCAATAACAGGCACCTTTCCCCCCTCCGAGACAGAAAAAAATAAAAATATTCTTGACCTTACTGAGAGAGGAATGCTCAACGACATAGCACGCCGCCCAATTATTCAAGTTTCTCCGGTAGTGAATTGAGAGGCTTGAACCTTTCCCTCCCACGGGAACGCTAAGGAAGTAGTTTTGATGTTTGGTTAAGAGGCTTCCGTTTGCTGAAAAAGGGTGTGACCTCTGAAGGTCCTTTTCCTCTGCCCCTGTTCATCATTGTTGACAATGACAATGGCTCCCTCCGGCACCCACGAAATTTTCTTACTAGACAGCTAATTGTGTGGATGGCGGTCTATACACATACACACCGGTTCAAATCACCTCGTAATATGTCTGCCCTCTCTAGTGAAACTTTCATCAAAAACGACACATACGGTCGTGAGTGTGCAGTTGAAGCTATGTATTGCAAACTTTTCAATCACAAGGTTGATGAATGAATGATCGGTTGAAGAATCCACTTATCCGAACAGCTTTTCTAGGTGTCAACCAGATCACCAGGAACTGTTCATGGCTGTCAACGGTCATGTCTGGAATGGGGGACGAACTGCCCATTGCCAGCGGAACCGAGCCTTAGTCTGCGGTATAAGGGGCAAGCGTGGAAAAGTGGCACATTGCGGGGGTGGGATGGGTTGATTTTGGACAAAATTCTGGTACACTGCCAGTCTGTGCTCATAAAGTAATGTGGTTGGTCTTTCTTCATCCGATCCTCTTTTGCCGGTATTAGCAGTTCTGAAGGTAAAGGTTCCATAAAGGCGACTTGCAGGAGAGGACGGAATGGGGTAAAGGCTCGTGGTGGGGGCTGGGGGGTGAGTGTCGGACGCCCGTAATTGATCCCTTTTATTAGGTCATAAGGGAGGACAAGAGCGGAGACAACGTGTCTTATATTATAAACCCGAAGCAAAAAACCCTCTGTGCAGCCAAACACTTCAGGTCCGGTCTCAGATATATACAGTAGCTTACCCGCGCCACGTATGATCTCGATGAGCAATAGTGTGGAGGAGCGAAATTTCGTTTCATTGTATTTCTTGTCTGCATCGCGTGGGGATAACCCCGTCTTTGAAGCCCTAAATTGTTTTGTTCCTTCCGTTCTTTATGCCATGATAGGGGAAACCCCCCCCCCCATCGTGCTCTTATGTCTCTATGGAGATCTAAAGTGTTTTTGTAGTCTACTTGCGCAGCTAACGGAACGTTACTGTAATGTATCGTAGTATTTCGTATAGTGTTCAATGCAAACTTATAAGTTAGTTGGGACGCGAAATAGTAGCGAGTGACGTCTGGTGACTCTCCCCAGCTTCTGGACTTGCCCAGATGATCGATGGAAGGATCTGGATGACATGGTTGTGTTTTCCATATATACTCCTGTGTTTACCCTTAGTTTAGCAGGCGAGAAGAAGAGAAGAAGTTGCGCACTATCCACTCCAGTTGCTATTCGGTGCGGTATTTTGATTAGAGAAAATAGTTAACATCAAACTTCACAGGTTGTCGGAAATGCTTGAACATTATAATTCCTTCTGTATATCTAAATAAACCCCACCCCTACATTACAGATGGGGAAGGGGGAAAAAAGAATTCTATCATTAAGGAGACAATTAGTGCGTGAAGGGGATATACAACTAGAAAACAGGGAAGAAAAAGGTAAAAATTATGGAAATTGCTGGTTATTCTGCCCTATCTAGATGCGATAGGGGTAGCCCCCACTAAAGTCTGAACTCTAGGCCGTGAACGGGTGCTGGCAGACCTTGGTCTGATTGGGTGAGAAAGTCGAGGTACAGGTTGGGAAAGGTATTTCTCTCAATAAAAAGAGGAGTTTTTAAGCTGAGAATCTGTCTCAGGCTATTCAAGAAGGGCGGGAGAGACAAGAATCAGCGCAAGGTGGGGACTTGAGTAGCAGGAGGAGGAGGTTAGGCGGGGGTGATAGAGAGGAGGTGAGAGCGATGACGGACATGTTGTGGAGCTGTTGGGTCTATGCGGGGACAGTGTTCCCAACGGGCCAGGCCGGTCAGGCTTCGGTAAAGCCGGGCCCGGCCTGTGCAAATTCTCTCGGATCTAGCCTGGCCCGAGCCTGCAGGCCTGGTTAAGCCTGAGCCTGGCCTGGCCGGGCCAGCCTATAGGCCATATAGGCTTTTTCCCGGCTACCTGATAGGCCGACCTGGCCTATATAGCCTAGGCCGGCCTATACGGCTTCGGCCGACCCACTCATAGCGAGCGGCTGCTCTGCGTCAACAGCAAAATTCACAGTAAATGTTTCCCAATTACGGAATAGGATTAAAAATAAAGTAACGGTTTCGCTTATTAGCAAAAAAGAAACACAAAAAAATACTAGAGGTAGTGAATTAATTAGTTGAATTAATTGTAGAAAAAGAGTTGCTGTTGGTGGATCAACTGTGTGCAGTAGGACGGTGACTATTTCGAAGGCATCAATAAGAGAGGCTGACTGTAAATAGTTTACAAAATAACATTGAAAACACAAAATTTTCACTTTATTCGCTTGGGGATTTACAGTAGTTCCTGCAAAATAGGGGGGAATGATGGTATGGTAGGGTTGTGCTCGTGACCCTGGAGGCAAATTTCTAAGACCCTATTGTGTTGGTTGAGTATCACTCGTTTTGTGATTAATCAAGAAGTATCATAATAGCTGAAGGTAAAGGAGAAAAAAATCAAAGGCGATAAACTCTAAAGAGAGGAGGGGGGGTGGGGTTGAATACCCTTAACGCAATCTGTTCTCAACGCTAATCTCCGGGCCTATAGGCGCCTATCAGGCCTGATAGGCTTTCGTAGGCCGTTCGAATTCGGCCTATATGGGCCTAGGCTGTCTTCCGGGGCGGCCTACCTTAGCCCGGCCTACGGCCTATAGGCCGGCCTACCATCGGCCTGGCCCGTTGGGAACACTGTGCGGGGATGGTGCAGGACACAGGTATCCGCATTTGGAGGCTGTGAAGGGCCGGCGCCTCCCCGACGGTAGGAAAGGCTGGAGGGGGAGATCCTGGAGGCTGGAGCAGCACTATCACTTCCTGGTGCCCATTATCAGTAGCCCAATCGAGTGGTGTCTTGCCATGCTTATCCCTATTGTTAGAGTGAACGTCGCCCCTTTCAAGCAGCACTTTCACCACCCTCTCCTGCCCATCCTAAGCACCACGATGGAGTAGTGTTCAGCCATTGGTATTTGGTCCGTCCGGGTTGGCGTCGTCTAGTCTTAGTAGTATTTTTACCACTCCTTAGTGCCCGTTGTAAGCAGCAGCCAAGAGCGGTGTTTGGCCGTGGATATCTGGTTCATCGGGGTTGATGTCGTCTCGTTCGAGCAGTATTTTCACCACTGCATCGCTCCCATTCCAAGCAGCAAGCCGGGGTCGTGTTTCGCCGCCGTTATTTGGTTTGCCGGGGTTGGCTCCGCCCCTCCCCAGGAGCATTTTCACCACGCCCTCGTGCCCATAGCCAGGGTCAATAAAGTGTAGTGTTCTGCCGTCGTTATCTTGTTTGTCGGTGATGACTTTCTCGCCGAGGACTATTTTCACTACTCCCTCGTGTCCATTGGAGGAAGTAGGATAGAGAGGTGATTCGCCGTCGCTACCTAGTTTGTCGGGGCTAAGGTCATCTCAGCCGAGTAGAACTTTCACCACTCCATCGAGCCCATTCCAAGAAGCAAGCCACTGGAGTTTGTGTTAAGATTCACGAAGGTTCTATACCTGAACGATAGTTGGAACACTGATGGGACATGGCTGAGAGGAATTGTGTTTCATAACGATTGCACTATGGGCTAGTATGGTATCAGAGGAGTGATGATATGTTTGGTTGAGACAATCCCTATTGCTATTCATTGCTGCCGCCTAGTGTAGTATTCGTGCAACCCAGAGGGACGCGGGGATGTTCTAGGTTATTATATTTCTCATTCTAACCCTGTCTACTCGAGTAACGACTGGGGCATACATTCATTGGACCCTTTCTGCCAGCCTGAGGGTGGATTCGGGGGGATCGATGACTAATAGCATTTCTATCCATGCTCGATGGAAGAAAATGTGAAAGGTTACTGGAGTTCCCTATCTAGGGTGGGAGTGGGGGAGACACTGCAGGCTCGACCCTCAGTTTTGGCTCGGAGGGAGAAGAGAGGGGAAGTGGTCGACCAGTTCAAGATCATGGTACGTGCTGAATTACCGCCCCACGGCAGGATATAATCATGGGATATCACTCGCAACAAATTACTCTTCAGCAGGTAAGATGCAGAGCCTACTATACGAGATAGTACGATACATACCGTAATGCAGCGATAGCCGTGCCAGCACATATAAAAACCACTTTGGACCCCAATGGCGATGTGAGAGGGGTAGAGGGGGGAGTCTGTTTATAGCCGTGGGTTAGAGAGCAGGGAGATGAGAAGCTGCGGTTTAGATTTTTAGGTTCAAATTAACTCCTCGCTTGTGGGTGAGAACACCCCTTTTGGATGAGATTCGAATCCCCTTCCTTGGAATTACCCTCCGATATGATATACACATATCTAAGACCAGGGATTGGGTTGGGTTCCATTGGGAGTTTTTTTTCGAGATTATGATGGGGAGTCGTGGGGCCGGTCTTTGCTTCGGGATTGAGGGGCCCTTGCTAGATTGGCTTTCGTAGGTGGGTGAGAGCGGGAAGTGTAGGTTTTCTTCTAGGTTCGGCTTTGGGCTCCTAGTCGGAGGATAGTGGGATGTAGACACGATCTTCATTAAACCACGACTTTGGTCGGAACCAAACACCACCATACCTTGTTAGCAGGTAACTTTACATAGCTTTCCGCGAGCTATCTTGAACTTTGTGTATCTTTTTCTCTATCGATATCTAAATAACCTTCAGGTCTATACCTCATATAGGGGGAGAGGGGAAAAAAGGGAATTGTGGGAAAATAAAAGAAACAATGGATATAGAGTGGGGATATACCACTAGGAAAGGAAGAAGAAGTTAAATATGATGGGGCAGGGGGTTCCGAGCCATACTAGTTTATCATAATACAATAAAAATACCCCCTACAAACGCCAAACTCTAGAATATAAACGGATATTAATAAATCCAGACTTGAATACGTCGGGAAAGCAGGGCAGGGGTTTGGTTGGGTATTGCCTTTGATTAAAATAGAAATATATAAGGTAAGGTTGTGTCGTGGGTATACTCCAGGGGAAAGGAAAAGGTGGTTTTAGGATAAGGTTAGGATTGGACTGCGGGAGGAGGTCGAGGGGGATGAAGGCGGTAGCGGCGGTGGGCACGCTGTGGAGTTGCGATCGATGCAGGAATGGCACAGAGGTCATCGGCGTAAGAAGCGGGTAAAGTGAGAGATAGTTCGTCGCCGTAACGATAGGCTGGGGGTGGCAAATTCCAGAGGCTGGAGCAGAGCTACCACCCCCTGGTGCCCTTTGTCAGCAGCCCGGCGGAGTGGTGTTTGGCCAGATTTATCTGATTTTCTGGGGTTGATGTCGCCCCGTCCGAGTAGTATCTTCACCACTCCCTCATGCCCACTGTCGGCAGCACCCCAGAGTGGCGTTCGACCGTGGTTATCTAGTTTATCGGGGTTGACATCGTCTCGACCAAGCAGCGTTTGTACCACCCCCTCGTGCCCATTATGAGCAGCCCACATGAGTGGTGTTCGGCCATCGCAATCCGGTTTGTCGGGGTGGACGTGGCCTCGGACCAGTAGTATTTTCACCACCCCCCCGTGCCCATTATAGGCAGCACCTGAGAGCGGTGTTTGGCCGCGGTTATTTGGTTTGTCGGAGTCGACGCCGTCTCGTCCGAGCAGCATTTTCACCACTCCCTCGTGCCCATTATAAGCAGCCAACCGGAGTGGTGTTTGGCCGTTGTCATCTGGTTTGTCGGGCCAGACGTCGTCCTGTCTGAGCAGTATTTTCACTACTTCTTCATGCCCATTGGAGGCAGCACCCCGGAGTGGTGTTCGGCCGCGGTTATCTGGATTGTTGGGGTTGACGTCGTCTCGCGTGAGTAGAATTCTCACAACTCCCGCATGCCCATTATAAGCAGCACCAAAGAGCGGTGCTAGGCCATCGTTGTCTGGGCTGTCGGGCTTAACGTCGCCTCGTCCGAGCAGCATTTTCACCACTCCTTCGTGTCCCTCGGAAGCAGCCCACATGAGTGGTTTCCGGCCGTCATTATCTGGTTTATCAGGGTTGACGTCCCTTCGTGCGAGTAGGATTTCCATCACCCCCACGTGCCCATTACAAGCAGCGCCAGAGAGTGGTGTCTGGCCGTTGTTATTCCGTTTGTCGGGGGTGACGTCGTTTCGTCCGAGTAGCATTTTCACCACTCCTTCATGTCCACTCTCGGCAGCCCCCCAGAGTGGTGTTCGACCGTGGTTATCCGGATTGTCTGGGTTGATGTCGTCACGTCCAAGCAGAATTTTCACCACTCCCTCGTGCCCATTATAAGCAGCCAACCGGAGTGCCGTCTGGCCTTCATTATCTGGTTTGCCGGGGTTGACTTCGTCCCGTCCGAGTAGCATTTTCACCACTCCTTCATGTCCACTCTCGGCAGCACCCCAGAGTGGTGTTCGCCCGTGGTTATCCGGATTGTCGGGGTTGACGTCCCTCCGTCCGAGCAGCATTTTGACCACCCCCTTGTGCCCATTATGAGCAGCCCACATAAGTGATGTTCGGCCGCCGTTATCTGGTTTGTCTGGGTTGAGGTCGTCGAGCCCAAGCAGCATTTTCACCACCCCCCCGTGCCCATTATAAGCAGCGCCCGAGAGCGGTGTTTGACCGGCGTTATTTGGTTTGTTGGGGTTGACGTCGTTTCGTTCGAGCAGTATTTTCACTACTCCCTTGTGCCCATTATAAGCGGCCCACCGGAGTGGCGTTTGGCCTTTGTTATCGGGATTGTCGGGGCAGACGTCCCCTCGTCCGAGAAGCATCACCACCACTCCCTTGTGCCCACGCATAGCGGCACGATGGAGTGGTGTTCGGCCGTTGTTATCTTGTATATCGGGGCTGACGTGGTTTCGTCTAAGCAATATTTTCACCACACCCTCGTGCCCATTCTCCGCCGCACCCCAGAGTGGTGTTTGGCCGTCTTTATTTGCTTTGTTAGGGTTCACGTTGTCTCGTGCGAGTAGTATTCTCACCACTCCCTCATGCCCACTCAGGGCAGCAACCTGGAGTGGTGTGAGGCCGACGTTATCTGGCAGGTCAGGGTCGGCATTGCCCCGGCTGAGAAGCATTTTCACCACTTCCTCGTGCCCATTCCCAGCAGCCCACACAAGAGGTGTGTGACCTCCGCAATCCATTTGGTTGATATCACACCCCTCCTCCTCCACCAAACTAGCTACAATCTCAACGATCCCAAAGAAGGATGCATAATGCAGACCACTAAACAGGGAAACTGTATCGAAATCAACAGAATGACCATAGATCCTCTGTGCTTGCAAGAGGATTTTGGTGGGCATGTGGTTACTGTTGTCATCAAATAGCTTCAGCGCAAGCTGTTTCGCGTGCTCCGAAAGGTCCCTTTTTGCGTGCACTCCCCAATACAGAGAGGAATATTCGAGAAATGGCGTGCTTTGGAAGTCGGGGGAGGGCCTTACAGAAAAGGCCTTGACTTGCTGAGAATTCAGATAACTTAAGCAGGTTTCAGCCATTGTCGAGTGAGCTGCGCCGAAAAGCTCGGGGTGTGCTCGGAGGTATTCTTGAAGCGTAAAGTGGATCAATCGGACCACGGAACCCTCCTTTTCTACCACAACAAGTCCTTGACAACAGGCTAGTAATGTACTTATTGAAGGAACATTGTCGGTATTGAGATTTGGCGACCCGATTTCGACTGATAGGGCGTGGCACAATTCACTAGCCTTCAAGGGCCGCTCCGCGAGAGATATCCACATCAGAGCCGCCATTCCAAGCATCACTCTCTCCCCACCCTGCCCCTTTATGCGATCCAGCGTTGCGCCATAAGCATCCCCCAACCCTAGGCCCTCGGCCATTGCCCTGAGCTTTTGGCGCCGACGATGGATTGTGGTTTCCTGCAGGACAGAATCGATATTGAGAGAGACTAGCAAAAATCTAGATATGTATCTGTCAGTAAATGCTTTGGGTAGCTTTCCCCGGCTCTATCGTTTCTACATACATTTCCGAAATGTCTTCCGGAATTTTCTTCAGGATCTCTGCCTCCAGACTTCTATCCATCGCATCCGGGGTTGGGTCCTCTTCCAGCCTGGAGTGAAGATATCTAACAATATCGTCTCTCTTAGTACTTATCGGTAGATTCGTCACCCTTCCAGCAAGACGCCTTCCGATATCCGATCGAATGTGCGGCCTTCCAGTCACGAATATCCTAGTGCCCGGAGACTCTTGCAGAATTTTGTTTAGCGAATCAAGAAGCCTAACTCGATGTTCTGGCACACATTCGTCCAGGGCGTCAATACATATGAACGTGCGCTTTTTGGAAGCGGTGGTCTGCAGCATCTTCACGATATCCGTATGTTGTGGCCTCCGTCCACCAATGAAATTTCTTTGCTCCTCATAGGCTTCCACAATTTCCTCCGGCACCTCTCCTAGCCCGACCACAAGCTGTTTGAGCAGAGCTCCCAGCATACTCGTTGATGACTGTTCTCGTTTGGCGGTGAAGTCAAGGTAGAGGCAGGCAACCGTGACATTTTGCCCTCTAACCTGACCACACAAATTATCTATCACCAATGAGCTAACATCATAGCTTATTAGTGCCCGCCCTCTCTTCCATTCCGTGACGTCCGCTCTTCTTACCTAATATACGTCTTTCCGACCCCCGGATTTCCATAGCAAAACAAAACCGCGTCAGATCCACCTTCCCCACTACTGGCGTGCCAGCTTCTGAATTCGTCAGTTTGTAATAGCCATTCCCCTAAACTTTCGATTCGACGATCTTGGATGTCTTGATGGCGTGACTTGGGATCTAGTGGCGATAGCCAGGCTAGGATATTTGATTGGTCATCGGCAACTGTAAACTTATTCGACACGCTAACGGCAGTGTAACTCGTGTTCAGAGAGTTGATATTGTGACTGAAAGATTGTGACATTTTTGCAGGTTAGGATATTGTGGATGATGGAGAAGGAGAGAGAGTCGGCCACAGGAATGCTTAAGGGCTGAAGATTCAATCTGCTTTATTTAAACTACAAAGGTTAGGGAGCCTCATCCAGGCTTAAGAAAAGTGGGGTCATTGTGCAACCCCACTGATGCGGGACTCGCCTCCCATCCCCCAACTTTGTCCATTTACATGTACCGTAGCGCTGGGCAGTGGTAACCGCATCAGTGACCTGGGACCTCGGGTACCGACGGGGGTAAAATTACCCGACCGTGAGCCAGGTACGCAGCTGTGCACCCATGTGCCTCGACTCAATACAGATAAATGGTAATAACAATAATGATAAAAATAAATAAAAATCGATAGGAGTAAATAAGTGGTGCACTACTCACCAGTGTTTATCCTCAGGCGTGCTCCTAGCTAAACCGCTGGAGAAATCAGAGTCCAATAGCCTAGGCTAATGTAGTCAGCGTTTTGGCTCTAATGAACTACGGTAGTCATGTGGAGTTGAGTACCGTACAGTACCGTAGTGGTACATGAGTCGCAACACTGGCTACAGTGCCCATTGTCGCGTAATTTTGACCTCGGTCGATCGGCGCGGACACGCTGTGTTGCAACTACAGCTAATATCCTAACGAAACTCTGGGTGTAATCCCAGCGACCTCAGCGGTTGAAATGAGGACTTCGAATCTTCAGCACCAAAGACAGCCTTCATCCTCTTGGGCATGCTCCTTTCTGGATTGAGAACAACATTCCGGATATGGTAACTCCTAGCAGTACTGATTTTAGTTCAGTTGCCATTTTTGTGATAACAAGTCATATTTTTGGCTGGGGCACGGTACAAGTGCCATGGGTGATGTTTTCGTACAACCCAGGGATTAATTTGGTGGTAAACCACCCTGTCTTGTACCAAAACATTCCCCATGGCACTTGTACACTTGTACTTGTACCCGAGTACAAGGGTGAGGAACAGTTAACCGGAACAAACTTGAACAGGAATATATTTAGCTGGTTAACCTTAAATACCTGTTTCCAGACCTTGTACCACGTACAGTACTTGGTAGCTATTCGCGTTCATCTGACTCCCCTTCATAGCTGGAAATGCGACACCTACTCGGGTGTTTAAGCGCTACAAGTATCCTACTCGGTAGTGTACGAGTACAAGTAGCATAGCGGTAATCTTGCATCGTTGTGCACGAACACCCTACTCGAGCAGACACCTAATCGTGCCAAGGTGGTGGCGTCCACCACACCCCGGTCGCTCAAAAAATCGCGACCAGGGGCACTCCAAAGGAGTGCCCGACAGCTCAACAATAATTTCATGCTCAACGATAATACACCAATAAAACGCCAAGAAAACTCCAATAATTTATTTTACACGACGGCGTCTACTACGCCCCACCTTCCTGATCTCAAGACATAACGTCTTCATAAGCTTCTTCCTAGCTGCACGTATCGTTCTCATCTTCTGCCGATATTCCTTCACAGCTGTCAAAAATGGTTGGCGCTCAGCACTTTTAGCCTTCGTCATTGCAAATTGGGCGGGGCGAAGGGCGATTTCAGCTTTCTGTAGATCCTCCTCTTCTCTCTGCTGTACCATATTTCGTGCTTGATGGGCGTAAAGCTGGCCGCCCTTCTGAACTGTTCGCCGAGACTTTTGCCTTGCTGCCCGGGCCTTTTCTGCTGCCTTAGAATCTCCCAAGTCTGCAACTGCCCGTTCCCCAGAAATTGCTTGTACCATGCCACCTTTTAAAACAAGCCTGAGATTTTCTTGAAATATTGGTGACAAATTCATGTTGATAGCTGCTTGCTGTAGGTCCTCTCCTTGTCGCTTTAGGGAATGGGTAGTCAGTGGGGGTTGAGCCTGAGCCAGAATGGGTGGTTGACTTAATACGGAGCGGGGTAGTGTTGCGAGCGGGGATGTCGACACTTGGGATTCGCGCAACCGGGCAAGAACCACACTTGGATTATAAGGTACTAAGCCAGTAGCGCGGAAGGCTAAACAAATTGTTGATGGTTTAAAGGTTTGCTGCCGTATATAGTCAATGGCTGTGAGGAACTCCACTTTATCAAAGTCTGTGCATCCTGTGCGAGTGGCAGCCTCTATACTAGCCTCGCTGTGGTAGTGCTTGTATGGTTGGAAAACAACCACATCAAGTGGTTGTAGCAAATGGCTTGTGTGGGGAGGTAGGCAGAAGGGTATGATCTTAGCATTATCGCAGTACTCGATAAATTCTCTTGTGCAATGTGAACCGTAACCGTCCAGTAGAAGTAATCGATAGGCACCGATTTGTCGTTGTGCTGAATAGAGGTCAAAATGGCCAAGCCACTTCATACATAAGAAATCGTTTGAGTACCCGGTATCAGAGACTGAAAGATAGTAGTCATCAGGTATCTTTGTCTCAGTATACCAGTGCTCTTGATGAATTATACCAGATATGATTATCATCGGTGGTAAAACATGACCATCTGCACTAATAGTTTCACAAACAGTAACCAATTCCCGGCTTGTAGAACTGCCTAAATAGGCCTGCCTAGTAGGATCTCGGGTGACTATCCACTGATCTCGTCCTATTCCAATCCGAAAGCCTGTTTCGTCGAAATTATATCAGTCCCTTGACTGAATCCCGTATTTATCGCAGACTTTTTCATAGCGACTAAACCAATCCAGAATACTTTCAGGATGATGGGCGTTTTTGCGATCCGCGTCGAGGGTATACTGCTTGCGGATATGGTATTCTGGATGCCGAGTGAGAAAGCGCCGAGCCCAGTGCTCACTAACGACAGGTGTGGGTATTGATGGGTCTTCCTGCGCATGCAGTAAAATTGCATTGGCGCATGTGGTGATCATATCCAAGCGCGCTGATGTTCCAATATGATCCAACCGGTCCAGATACTGGCAAACAGCAAGCTCCTCCTCCTCCGTCAGCTTCCTATTAACTGGTACTCGCTTCTCCTTTGATTCCCTCCCATTCCATCGTGCTCTCAAACGCTGTGGTGGAAGATTGAACTCCCGTGCTGCAGCCGCTAGATTGGGATTTTCTTCCCCCTTTTGCAAAAGCACCGCGATTGCTTCCTGTATCCGAGACTCTACAGAGCCATAGGACTCTTTGGACCCAACCATACTCGTGGGTGACATAATTTGATGGAGATGTGGTGAAAATGGTTGATTTCTATCGGAGTTTTATCGGAGTATTATCGGAGTATTATCGTTGAGCATGAAATTATCATTGAGCTGTCGGGCACTCCTTTGGAGTGCCCCTGGTCGCGATTTTTTGAGCGACCGGGGTGTGGTGGACGCCACCACCTTGGCACGATTACCGTTGCGTCTTAAGCGATCGCATGACGAACGATATACACAACCGACTCGAGAAAGTCTTGAAAATTCGCCTCCAAGTTCACCTGCACAGTCCTATCTTGTTCTTGTATTTCGAAGTGTTGTTTTGTCATTGGGAAACGTTACACTTGCTCTTGCACCTCACTACATGTTCCCGGCATGTAGAACCTGAACACAGGGATCAAAATTTTGTATGGCAAATTGTCTGTGCGTATCTGAGCGCCCATACTAAATTCGGATCCAAATGTTCAGGTTCTTCATGCCGGGAACGAGTAGTACTCGCTTACAGGGGGTAGCGTACCCAGCAGAACGAGTACCGGTATGGTACCGGTATGGTACCGGTACTCACACCAACTGGGTGCCCAGTGTTGCAACAAAAGCTTTTCCCCGGAAATAAATTTATACACGTGTACTGGCAGCCGACCCGCCATAGCTCTTTCCCCCTTCGTTTAAGAATTTGCGGCGGGAGTACCTCGTATGAACCACATGCTGTGAAACATGTCGTATCACATCGGCAAGTGACAATGCATGAGTAACAAGGAATTTGGAGAATAAGGGACAAGCCGAATTGAAACTGAAACTAAAGAAACCGGACGTCTTGTGAGACTACCGGTATTCCCGGCTTGATAAGCTAGGCGATATATGCCAGGTCCAAGTAGTTGGAAGCCTACAAGCTCGGGCCGGCTACGGTAGATCCCGGATAATTTTGACAAACCGGGCCCGGCTTTACTATAGCCTGGTATACTCGAGTACCTGGCCCGCCGGGAGCACCGGGCATAGCTCACGACATGGAAGTAAATTAGGGGGTGTTTGGCAGGGCGACGTTTGCTTGGCAGGCCCACTCAAACTGCAGTTCCAGTGGGGTTTCCACTCCAAGTGCAGTTTGGGTGCGCTTGACTACTCCTTGTTTCCAAACAATGGCTCCCGAAGTTTGAAAACTGCTGTTCGGGAGTAATTTTCTCCTGGGTTAACATTGAGTTAATAAATTCTATTTTTAACACGGGTTCTGCTCGCTATCATCGTATTAAGGACCCGCTTACCTAACCGTCTATTTCTAAAATTTAGGTGATAAGACTGGGTGGTGGCGGCATCATTATCCGATCGACGGTGCGAAAGTGTTTATCCAATTCCCCGCCGTCCTAAATCCTTGTACTAGTACTCGAGCACTGTAGCTGGACGACTGACGATCAAAGAGTGGCATTGCCTCAGAGGTATAAGTACGTTATCAACTTCTACCAGATTCTAGACGGCGCGCTACCGTAGGTAAATGCCATCCAATTGCCCACACACCCCCAATCGTTAGGCCCCGCTTAACGGTCGGTAGTCCGCACCGTCTCGAGCTGCTAGAGGGCCATCTAGAGGCAAATGGGCCCTAAGTTCGCTTTGTTGGGGATTAACCTCTTCTACTGAATATTCATTTTCTCTTCTTTCACACAAACTTTCACAACCGACCTGGGGTGTTTGGTAAAACATACAGCTCAAAATGCAGTTTGGGGAACCACTGAAACTACGGTTTTGGGGCTGCCATTTGAGCGGGTCTACCATTAAAACATCGTGGTGCCAAACAGCCTTACGTATCAGTGCGCGATTACTCTCTGACTATTATCTTATCATCTCATACCGCTTTTCACAATGCCCCCCCCCCATCACATGGCTCCCCAGGATGTAATAAGATATACGATTATCTAGATATAGGCAGATTCTTGAGAAAACCGAGCCATTGTCCGTGGCGCCAATTTAGATTCCTTTTACCATGTCTCAATTAACCTATAGAGTCCAACCTTTTTAGGGAGCGCACAATGATGAGTGTATATCATAGTAGCTCTAAAATATTCCCTACTTACTGTATGAGCGTCACCAATTACCTACCACAATACAAGGTGTATCTAGATCGCTTCTTGGATAGTTTAATAGTTATAAGAACTCCTAAACCAGCCGAATTTCCTTCTCCTAGCTCTCGCTCAACTAACTCTCTAATTAACAGAGCAAGCAAACTAGTAAGTTCAAAGTCATTTGAAGCTATCCCTTTGGAAAACACCCCACAAAAAAAAATGCAGCCAAACTCGAAGAGCAAAGCATCAACAGGGTGTTGAAAATCTTGGTTGTGGGGGTAATGATTTACGGTGAGGATTTTACGTAGTGGACTGAAACCGCTTAAGTGGAGATGAGGATCATGATTGATTGATGATAACTTGATGAAAGGAATGGCTTGAGGAAAGTTGTGTACAGGAAGGATGGTGTGAAGCGAGGAAAGGTAAGAAGGAAAGAAAAACAAAGCCGGGTTGGTACAACCCACCGCCAATTGGGCAAAGCATGCAGGATCTGGAGGGGAGGCAAGGGTGGATGTCTCGGAGGTTGGCGGATTAAGGTTCCGCCGGTTGCTGGGACAGTGCGGGGTCATAGCTCAAGAATACGGGACCCGTAGACCCATACCAGAACCATCTCCCCCAGCTCACTCACATCTTCAGATCATTATCATTCCTACAGCTCGCGTTCATCATCCTTTCTACAGCTCGGGTTCTTCATTACCCGCCCGCCACCCGAAGTGGACACCCATGCGCCCTCATTGTCACAACGGGATATATCGGCGGTAACGATCTCCTCGGACAAGGGCAGCGACAAACCTCACCAAAGCCTCCGTTAGTGGAACTTGATTATTGGGGAACAGATAAGGGCACGCGTTGTATTTCCTTTTGGCACTGTTCTTTTTGGGTTTCCTTGAATTTCCTTTCTTGTCATCTTCTGTCTCTTCTAATACACTTACTTGGCTTTGGGAAATTGGAGTGGGGTGAAAACATTTTTAGAGCTTGCGCGTCCTTTGACTAGCGCGTACGTATGCCTCTGCGGCCATAGAGTACGGGCTCATCCCGCATCAAGTGCGGTCATTAAACTGCCATTTCCAACACATGGCTGTTGAAAATCTGGGTTGCGGAGGTAATGATTTAGTGTGGGGATTTTACGCAGTGGACCGAAGCCGCTTAAGTGGAGATGAGGATCGTGGTTGGTTGGTGATAACTTGATGAAAGGAAAGGCGTGAGGAAAGTTGTGTACGGGAAGGATGGCGTGAAGCGATGAAAGGTGTAAGGGAAAGAAAAACAAGTGGGGTGAAAACATTTTCAGAGCTTGCGCGTCCTTTGACTAGTGCATACGTATGCCTCTGCGGCCACAGAGTACGGCCATCAAACTGCCATCTCCAACAAGGGCAACCGGTCAGCGGTCCAACCCCGAGTGATACCCTGTGACCACAAAGCCTCCATACCAAATCCCTGCATCCAGCAAGAACCCCCAAACCTCCAAGCCGCCCTTTCCATCCAGCCACCATCCACTCATACCCACCCACCCCTCAATTCCACCCTGTCGTGTCCAATTCAGCCCTGCCTGCTAAAACCATGCTCCCATGCTTCATTAATTAACTATCTTTGCATAGATAGTGTTCCATTTTAGGCTAGAACTGCCGGATAAAAGCAGGAGAGGGCCCTTAGTTTTAGATCTTTACCGGAAGTTTGAAATGTATACTCCAACTCACTGATATTCAGAATTTGTGAATAAGGGGCGTGCCACGTCTCCATGTGGTTCTAGGGAGTCTTATGGCCAAGAATTCTGATATAGCTATCATGCATACGGGCGATCAGTCTGTATTGTCATATTTATTTCCCCTGAAGTACTGGGAGTCTACGGGGCGAACGTGGATGACACAAACTGGTAGGTCATAGTATTTACTCATATGCCATCTGTTTCACAATCTAAGAAGCACATTTCAACCGAAGCCAACTTTCCGACTTTTATAGAGTCTGCGCTGAGAGCTTTCCATTTTTTAATACTCAGACAACGGCCTACCTACTCCTCCTCACCCACTTGATACCAGGCATTGGTCCAGAAGGCGCCAAGGTAGTTTTAGCTTCAAACTTCTCCATCGCCGCTAGACACTCTTGTCTAGCCTCCTCGAAGGTTTTCGTTCCCCCGCATGAGTCAAATTCAACACTCATTTCACGAAATAGCCCTACCATAATGGCAGCGAATTCGACCTGTGCAAACTTCTTTCCAACGCACCCACGGGTTCCGATTGAGAAGGGCAGGAATGATCCATTGTAGGGCCTGAACATTGTGTTCCCCCCTGATTCCGGGAGCCAGCGTTCAGGCCGGAATTTGGAGATTTCGGATTCGGCTTCGGTTTTCCCGGGCTGGGTCCAGTATTTGGGGTGGTGAGCCATGCCGAGTATTTCGATCCAGAAATCGATGCCGGGGGGGAGTGTGACGGGGTTCTGGCCGTCTGAGCGGGGGAAGGTGCGTGGGGTGGGACCAATTTGGCGTGTTACTACTATTGCTACGGGAATGAGGCGGAGGGTTTCGAACTATATTTCCTCTCTTAGGCGGTAGCTATAATGAGAATAAGCGGGGAGGTATACCATGATGGCGGTTATCCAGCCTGAAGAGAAAGCATCGTAATGAGTATTGTATGATGTCTCGTTATAATCACTATCTCCCAAAATACTATCGATTTCTTTTTGGAGTTTAACTTGATACTCCGGATACATTGCTAGAAAGTATATTGCGTTTGCAAGAGTGTGGCCCGTGCTTTCATGGCCGGCGAGAATGAACATCTACAGACTGTTAGCAAGGGGCTGTTGAGAAAAGAGGTAGGCCTGTACAAATGCATTTCCTATAACCTCTGACTTCGAGAGCAATGGGGTTTCTCGAGCTGAACCCTTGTTCAAACCGTACCTCCCAACCAATGATTCTGAATACATGTTAGTAAGTCCCCCAGCTAGATAGCGATGTTAGAAGTAATAAGGATACCCATTAAGTCCGCTCTGGAAGAAGCCTTGAGTGTAGTCTTGTCATCCATCTCAATCTTACTCTTCTTCTCTTCAAACCATTCATTCAGAAGGAGCCTAAATTTTTTGACCGCCCTCCCCGCTTCCTGTGCCGCCTTAGATGGCAGCATCTCTAGACATACGCCACACATTTAAATTAGCGCGCTTGGTGCATTAGCGCATGGCCAGGGTGAATCACTAACCCAAAAGCCAAGCTGGCGCAATAATGGTCCATAGGAAATTCTCAAACACAACATGGAGACAATTCTGATGACTCCCTTCGCCTTCTTTCTCATTGGAAGTGCCGGCGGAGAGAGGGACCCATTCCATAGCCTTACTAAACCCAGCATGAGCGATGACTCCGAGGGTTGCTCTGCGAAAATCCCTGTAGCTTGTATTTACGGCTTCCTGTTTGTCGTAATATTGAATCACTTTTCTAATTTGAGCTAGAGATTCTTCCCAGACTAGGGATAACCTACACCACCCATGAGCCTAAGGAAATAAAAAGAAAAAAAGTGAAAAAGAAAAAAAGTGAAAAAGAAAAAAAGCGAAAAGTGAGAATCAGAAAACTCACGACTTCCCAATTACTATGCCAGTGACCTTTCTGTGAGCCCGCCAGGTCGCCCCTTCCACGGTAAGCACATTTTCCCCATAAATCTCCATCGCCTTGCTAATACCGGCCGTCTTGGGATACAATTCTCCATTCCCACCCTTTCCCGCAAGGATTTCAACTGCCATATCCGGGTCAGCAACATGTAGTACAGCACCCCCCCCCGGGCTGACAGTAAAGAATAAGTCTGATTTAATTTGGCGGTATATTTCGTAGCGTTGGCGGACTTGCCAACCTCCGGTCATTAAGACCAGCTTGTGGTGGTGACTGAGGCCCAACGCCTTGAATAGGAGCTTCAAAAAGGGGAATAGGAAGGCCCGTGCGATCGGGGTGGGGTAGAAGGGAGTGATGAAGTAGGGGATGCCGAGCGGGCGGATTTTGGAGAGGGTGATGTGGAGGGAGTAGCAGGTGTAGCCAATGTAGAGGAGCGCAGCTGTTAGGAGAGGAACTAGCATTGTGGCGGAATGGTATGGGAATACTGAGAAGCCAAAAGAGAATGTAGTTGGTGGGTTGAAGAACATGATATAGAGAACTAGTGGGCAGTAACGGCGCTAGTGATGGATCGATTCTATTTATGAAACTAAGTCTTTGCGCCCCTATAAGAATTAGAAGTCACCACTTTATCCTCCGGCAATAACATCTTAGGACTTCATACTGGGTCTAGACAGATATTCCGTTCCTTGGAAAGCCTTCTATAACTGCCGCACGGGAAACGCACTTGCGGCTATTCTATCACCCGGACATAAACCCGCAATATCTTTCCCATGATAATATATCGCGAAACACTAAGCCCCAGCTCGGAACCTAAAGAAACCGAGGAGCACCAAGTCTAACGAAAAAAATAAACTAAGACCGCATAGACTTCATAAGCTATGATCAGAGATCGCTTCCCCTAAATGGCATTCACTAGCCCTTACTGCCCCGCTTTCTTCAAGGGACGTTATCGGGGCATCGCCGATCGTTTCCTATATAGTTTGCCATGACACTCTATAGACCCCAAGTACTAGTACTCTTCTGTCACACCCCAGAAGCCTCGAACTCCGGAATGCCCTTGAGTTCATAGTTCATGGTATCTCAATGCGGTGGCCCGGGAACCCCGCACAAGTTTAGGATTCTCAAGGACCCTAACACAACGGATGGCTGCCAAAGAAGGGACTTCCCCCCCCCTGTTTGGTGTCTATCTTCCTCTCTCTTTTCTCCTTCCGGATTCTTCAATTGCTTGCAAAGCGTAACCTAATATGCCTCACCCAACACCACCGCACCCAGCGCAGACAATCATTAATAAATATCTTCTATCTAGCTAAAGTAACTAGTTAAAAGTCTCTGTAATACTCTCCGTTTTACACTAAAAATGGGAAAAGGCTGCTCCTTTCAATTGTTGGTATCCCATCAGAATTCTGGTCTTATTTTCCCCAAATTTGCATTTTGAAGTCGCTTTATCTGTATAACATCCCATCAATACTTTCAAGTATACTCATTACCAACTGAAGGCCTCACGGGTTTGTAAAGTTGCTTAAAACTCATTATCTTTATTATTATGCTAAGATAATTGCCCTAGCAACCACTAATAATGTTTTGAGCTTTAATGAGCTGTACTAGGGGGTAATATTGATAGATTATAGCTACTTACATGGTTTCGGAAAATTTTCCACATAGGTTTGCTACGAGTAGAGGGGCTTGGTTAAAGGGCTCCTCGGGAGGTCGATTTTTTGTGCAAAAGGTGTCCAGTCACCGGGACTTTTGCTGAGCCACCCCACAAACTCCTCAACACGAGTAAATGAACGTATGATATTTGAATAACCTCCGATAATCGACAGGTCTAACAATGAGAATTAATGATCTGGGAGAACAAAATTCAAATACGCAGTATCCATAAATCATATTAGTCTATCGACTCAGACCACCCAGCGTCTACACGATACCACTCCCACTCCCAGCGCCTCCCGCGGCTAGCGTTCGCAGGAAGCTAATATACTGTCCGGTCGGGCCAGACTTTGGAGATGCCAGGAGGTGCGTGTAGGCTTTTGGTGTATGCCATCCGATTAGTAAACATTTTACTAATGGGTGGCTGACATCGCCATGTGCCTATAGATGCCTACACATATCTGAAGATCCCTGCAGGTATATGATAAGGGCAGATATTTGAAGATCCCGGCAGATATCTGAAGAGGCCGGCATCTATCCGAAGATATCCGCAGATACCTGAAGATGGCTGCAAATATTTTCAAATCCTGAAGATGTCCCCTACTAGCTCAATCTCTAGGTAGAGTGATATCTTTAATGTGTTCTGGGTAGTGTCGATGCTAGGTAATTACCTATGGCTCGACACGCCCGTGTTCCCGGCGGGCCAGGTAGCTGGTGGTAGCCGGTACGCTAGGCTAAGCTAGGCCACGCGAACAAACAAATAGCCTAGGCTGATATGGGTTGAATTCGATAGACCTGAGAAAGCCTACTAGTCCTGATAAGCTCCTATAAGCCTGGCTATTAGCGTTGGGAGCGTGTCATTTTAGGGGTAACATGGTTCTCTCACCGCTTCCCTCATCGTTATTCTTTCCTCTTTACCCTCTGCAATTGCACCTCAACCAATCACACAACGAGCGACACACAATCGACTCAACAATGTCTTGGCAATCTACCTCCACGCTCGCGGGCACAGCCCTATCTTATCCTTGTATGATATTTTTAATGTTATTTTGTATGATAATTGGGGAAGATCGCGGTCGTTCTCGTTAACGCCCACTGGTGCTCTCTTACAGCTTGCACTGCACTTGTATCCCTGCAAACGGGAACTCAAACTAACCGGGTGTCTAGCGTTGCAACCAAATTGATTTCCCCGCATGTCGCATACATATTTCCTGACGTAGTTCCCCCCCACTTTCTTTTTTCCTTTTAAGGGTTTGAGGTGGGAGTGTGAGCTGTGAAATATGTGGTATTCTATAGGAAAGTGACAATACATGAATAACAAGAATTTCGGCCACCCGGCCCCGGCTTTACAATAGTCTAGCCTGCCTCACCCATTGGCGGAGCAGGTATACTCACAACATGAAGATAAATTACTTATCACTATGCTCCTACCCTGACTATTATCTCATCACCTCATACAAATTTTCGTAATGGCCTCTTCTCCACCACATAACTCTCTAAGATGCAATAAGATTTACGAGTACATATAGGACGATTCCTGGGAATGCTAGGATATCGTCGGTGGTGCTAACTTGGATTTACTTTACCATGTCTCAATTAGTCAATGAAGGGGTTGAGGTCTATAATTGCCCTTTTGCGATATCGGAAGTCGCATGTGGTCAAGTGTATTCCATATCAGTGTTGGCACAGGTCCTAGAATACTTCCAAACTCTGTGCAATCATGTTCGATCACTCGGGCACCAGCAGATATCTGCAGGCCTGGCTTGATGGGGGCCGCTCACAAATATTTCCTAGACCCCCTTAGATCCAATTGATGTCCAGGCCCTGCTAGCGGTGACGTCACTTTAACTCGGCCTAGGCATGTTGGATGGGCCAATGTTAGTCCATGGGAGGGTGGGTGGTGGTTCCGGAGGTCGGTTTCAACGTTCGTCTTTTGGCACCTGTTGGTTTTAGGCTTGCGATGGGAAGCGCTGGTAGTAATGATTTTTTCAGCAGTATAACTGGCTTGTGCTAAGTTACCTAAAATTCTTCGTGTGTTGGTGCAACACGAGAGGGGAATGAGGCATCTTCCATTTCACAACATTGCTGAGTCAATGATGACTCATTATCACCAAGACTTTTGCCTAGTACCACACAAGCAGCTGTAGAGAGCTTCCATTCGCCGAGATCCTTCTAGCATGCTGGAACAGGGAAGCAGTTACGCAATCATTGACCTGTCAAACTCGCACACGTTCTTGGTATGATAGGTAGGTGGTCTAATGGCCGGGCGACGGCTATAGCTCCGCTGTTTTGTATATAATACAAACCAATTCTTCAACCCCCATAGTAAAATTTCTAGTAAGGTTAAGGGTTTTTTCTTTTACGAGAGGATCTACTTTCGGGTCTTGGTGTGTGCTTTGTCTCCTTGGTGGAATAATGTTTTGATGAAGTGATGAAAGTTCACCGTTATATTGTTTGTTTTTGGGGCTGAAGTTTCTTTTGCTTTTAGTGTTTTTAGGCCATACCTTAGGGTGCATGCTATGATTTTCCTGTAGTGAGATAAGAAGAAATCGCGAATTTAACAAAAATAGATAAATCTTCAGCCCACATAGCTCCTCTTACCCCACTGCCCACTACGCTACTGTAGAAACCTAACATATTAGTCAAGTCAGCCAATGCCGGGAATTCCCCAGACACTGCTGGGCCCTTTCGAGGTATTGCCAACAACCGCCGGCCAAAAGGCTCACCTTGCTCCACGCCCCGTCCTTCTTCAGCCATCCAAAATATCCCCAGTGCAAGAGGGCAAGGCGGGAGAGATGAGAGCAGACATGCTGTGACGTCTGAACCTTTTTTTTACCAGACCCTGCGTCTTCTGTCCTTCACCCCCGGCCCCCCACTGCGGACGCGCCTCTGTTTTCTTATTCTCTCTCTGTGAATTGATTATTGCCCACAAGGTGCATCAAACTTGGGGGCCTGGGAAAAAAAAAAAAGATTGCCAGAACCCATGATATAGGTTACGCCATAGTACCTGCATTAAAACCCCTTCGTGTCTAGTGAATTGTATTCTCAGGGTGGTGCAACATGGGGGGCATAAACGATAGGAAATCACAGTTCGAGAAGCATTATCTGGTAGGGACAGACAAGTTAAATCATCCCTGTTTCCGATAAGCTATCTCAGCCGGAGGGAGGAGGGGAGGAAGGGGGGGGGGGTGACAAAACAAGGGAAGGTAAATCTTGCGCCCTGATAGCATTGCTAGCGATAGGATCTCTACGCGTTCAAAGATGTAATCACCGTCAGGAGGATATCGGTAACTAGAAAGAAAACCGAGAAGAGAACTTGGAAGAAAGTCACTGATTACACATGAACTATAGAGCATACAACGATGAGTGTATAGCAGAGTTGTTATAAAATTCCCCCTTATGAGCGTCACTAATTATCTAAATCCCCTCTCAGGTATCGTAGATATAAGAGCTCCCGAACTGGCCGAAGTTTTTTCTCTCAGAGCCCACCCAACTAACTCTCCAGTTAACCGAGCTAACAAATTAGGAAATCTAACATCGTTTAAACTACCCCCGTAGCAAACATCCCACAAAAAAATGCAGCCAAACCCGAAGCCCAAAGCAAAACCAGGGTATTGAAAAACGGCTCAATTGTCAAGCCGTATACCGGAAACCTGTGCGCGCGAGAGATTCATTAAATCTCAGAGGGCCAGGAAGGCCTACTATTTATACAGTGAAACAGCAACATAGGAAAGAAAATAAGGAAACAATTTGGAAGACAAGTGAAAACAAGCGAGAACAGAATTGCATAACCAGTCGACAGATTGGGCGGTAACATGAGGGAAAAAGCCAAATGCAGTAAGTCCAGCTTGGAAAGTAGAAAAACTAGAACCAAGGTCTACGGAGGTACAGCGCCTAAGTTTTGTACATTTTGCTAGCAGGGGGTGTTCGGCACACAGGGGTTGAGGTATGTATTGGGTATAGGGGCTTGGTACTGTACTTGCCATATGAGGAAAGTCCAGAATTGAATTCGGAAAGTGAGAAACTTAAAATTGTATTTCCGATCTACAACTCATAGATAGGCGGTCACTATGACTCTCGTAGTAGATTAGAAGGAGGTTCAACGAACAATACAATAAAAGTGCATTGGCCAACAGTGATTTTGCCTGGTGTGTTCGTTGAGCCCCCCGTGTTCATTGACCCCGCCCCTAGTCGAGATATGAATGCAAAAATTGAAGTAGACTCGGAGAGATGTGTAGTTTTAATATTTCGTGAAAAGACCGTTGGCGTCAATGACTGCTTGACATCTCGCCGGCATGCTACCTACAAGCTCCCTAAATTCATGTGGACCAACATTTGCCCAAGCCTCCTTTACTGCATCTCTTAATCTATCATATGACATATTTTCTGGAAAATTATCCTGTAGATAATTCTTCATTGTATGCCATACTTTTTCAATGGGATTGAGATCAGGAGAGAAAGCAGGCCAGTGAATGACTTCAATGCCTCTCTCTTGAAGCTCAGTTCTGGTATCCCCAGCTGCATGCCCAGGTGCCCCATCCTGCATGAGTTTTAAATTAATGCCATTCTGATAACATAATTCAATGTACCCATGAATGATAGGAACCGTATGGGCACAGTAGCTCTCAGAATTAATTGAACCCCAATCCTTTTCCCAAAAAATACCTGGCCCTTGTATATCTCCATGAAAGCAGCCCCAGAACATCCATCCCTGCTTTCTTTGGTATTTCTCTACTATACAAGTAGGATCCACCTCTTCTCCTGCCAGTGCCCTTCTAGTAACCCAGGTTCTAGTATGTCTTCCACCCGTAATCCAAGTCTCATCTGTCCATAAGATTGAGTACCACTGGTCCTGAGTCCAGTTGACATGCTCGCGTGCCCATTCCAGCCGTATGACTCGATTTCTTTCGGTAATTGGGGGTTTTCTCATCGCTAACCGCCGGTGGAAACCCTCCCTTATCAGGGCTGCTCGCACTGCCTTTTTCCCAACACCGAGATTTAATTCTATTCTTACAATTAGCCATGATAAATAATTTCAATCAATCTAGAGGTACAGTGCCTGAGTTTTGTATGTTCCACAAGCGAGATTTGCTGCCATTACTCTCCCGGGCCTGCAGAACACACAAAACCTAGGAGCTCCACCCCTGGAAGAGTTTTTTACCTTCAGCTAACTGCTGATATGAAAGCCGTCTATTGCGAGAAGACATACAGACATATCCAATAAGGTCCTCGATTTGTGCTTGGGTAAGCACTGGGGGACGTCCCGATCGCTTTGTTGGAGTTGCAGGTGAGGTACTGTACATGCATACTGGATTTGGCTTCTAGAAAACCCGGTCTTTTCTTGGATTTGGCGATACCTCCATCCAATAGATCGCAAAAGCTGACAATCCCGCCTCTGGTCTCGAGTCAAGTGCAACGGGTTTAACGGTGGCATTGTCGATAATCTCACTGTAAGGTAAATTTAAACGTCAACTTCAACCTTGGTGAAAAAACTTTAATGCTGCCCGAAAACCCCCAAGCCACTATTCCTTATTCGCCCCTCAACCCTGCTAGCCGAAGACCCCCCTGCTAGCAAAATGTACAAAACTTAGGCGCTGTACCTCCGTAATGACCGGCTTTGGGTAGACAGTGCATATCCGAGAGCCTAATTCCAACACAGGGAAGCGGGTCCTATCCCGGGTGACACCCCATGGCCGCAAAGCCTCCATCGACTGAATTCCCGCAAACCATTCCCCTAAACCTCTGCGCTATCTCTCCTCTCCAAACACCCACCCTCCACTCCACCCATCCCTCTACTCTAGTCTGTCGCACCTAACTCCGACCTGCTAAAAAAAATACCGCCATACTTCATTAATTATGCCAGCTGTCTTTGCATATGTGATATTCCGTTTTGGGATAGAACGGCTACACACGTGCAGTCCATTCCATGCTAGACCAGAACATTCGGCCACACAAAGGGAGGAGACTGCCTTTGGTTTAAGATATTTACTAGAAGTTTGAAATGTATACTTCGGCTCACTGATATTCCGAATTTGTGAATACGGTGTGTGTCACGTCTCCTTGCGATTCTAGGGAGCGCCATAGCTAAGCTGTCTGATATTGTTGCCAATTTGCATTAGTATATTTGCTTCGCCTGGGGTATTTGGAGTCTACAGGGTGAAAGTAGATGGCGCAAGCTAGTAGGTTATAGCTGCATTCACACGCCATCGATTTTATGGCCTGAAAGCACATTTCAACCAAAGGCAATTTTCTCACTTGTGCAGAGGCCGGACCAAGAGCTTTCCATTTTTGATACCTAGACAACTGCCTACTTCCTCCTCACCCACTTGATACCGGGCATTGGTCCAGAAGGCCCCAATGTAAGTTTAATCTCAAAATTCTCAATTGCTGTCAGACATTCTTGTCTAGCCTCCTCGAAGGTTTTTGTTCCCCCGCATGAGTCAAATTCAATACTCATTTCGCGAAACAGCCCTACCATAATGGCAGTAAATTCGACATGTGCAAACTTCTTTCCAATGCATCCACGGGTTCCGACTGAGAAGGGCAGGAATGATCCGTTGTAAGGCCTGAACATTGCGCCCCCTCCTGATTTTGGCAGCCAGCGTTCAGGTCGGAATTCAGGGATTTCAGATTCGGCTTCAGTCTTCCCGGGCTGGGTCCAGTATTTGGGGTGGTGAGCCATGCCGAGTATTTCGACCCAGAATTCAACGCCGGGGGGGATTGTGATGGGGTTCTGGCCGCCAGAGCGGGGGAATGTGCGGGGGGTGGGACCAATTATGCGGCTTACCGCAAGTACTGGGGGAGTGAGGCGGAGGGTTTCGTTCTATTTTTTCTCTTAGATGGTAGTTTATGGTGAGAAAGAGGGGGGAAGTCTACCATGATAGCGGCTATCCAGCCCGAGGACAACGCATCAAAATGAGTGCTGTATGATGACTGCTTATGATCACTATCTCCCAAGACGCTGTCGATTTCCTCTTGGAGTTTAACTTGATACTCCGGATATATTGCTAGAAAGTATATTGCATTTGCGAGCATGTGGGCGGTGGTTTCGTGGCCGGCTAGGATGAATATCTATAGGCCATTAGCAAGAGGTTGTTGAGAGGAGGCGCGGGCTTGTACAAATGCATTTCCTATAACCTCTGACTTTGAGAGTAATGGCTTTTCCAGAGTTGAGCCCTTGTCTAAACTGGAGTTCCTAACCAATGATTCTGAATACATATCAGTAAATTTCTTAGCTAGATAATATTAGAAGCAATAAGAATACCCATTAAGTCCGCTCTGGAGGAAGGCTTGAGTGTAGTCTTATCGTCCGACTCAATCTTAGCCTTCTTCTCTTCAAACCATTCATTCATAAAGAACCTGAAGTTGTTTGTTTCCCTTCCCGCTTCCCGTGCAGCCTTAAAAGGTAGCATTTCTACACATATGCCACTCATTTAAATAAGCGCACTTCCTGCATTAACGCATTGGCAAAGTGAGACACTGACCCAAAACCCAACTAGGCGCAATAACGGTCCACAGTAAATTCTCAAACAGAATATTGAAACACTTCTGATAACTCCTTTCACCATACTTCTTATTGGTGATGGCGGTAGTAAGAGGGACCCATTCCATAACCTTACTAAACCCAGCATGAGCAATAACTCCGAGTGCAACTTTGTTAAAATCCCCGTAGGTGGTATCTATGGCTTCTTTTTTATCGTAATATTGGAGCATTTGCCCAATTTGAGCTAAGGCTTCGTCCCAGACAATGGGTAGTCTCCCCCACCAAGCACATGTCAGCTTAAGGAGGTGGAAAAAATAGAAATAAAAGTAAAAAGTGACAATCAGAAAACTCACGACTTCCCAATTACTGTGCCAGCGACCTTTCTGTGAGCCCGCCAAACAGCCCCTTCCGTGGTAAGCACATTTTCCCCAAAATTCCCCATGAACTGGCCAACAGTCTCTGGTTTAAGATACAACTCTCCATCCCCACCCTTTCCAGCAAGGACTTCAACCGCCATATCCGGGTCAGCGACATGTAGTATAACGTCCCACGGAGTAACGGTAAAGAAAATGTCTGATCCAATGAGCCGGTATATCTCGTAGCGTTGGCTGTATTGCCACTCCAAGGTCATTAGGATGAACCACTGGTGAGTAAGGCCGAGCACCTTGCATACAGCTTTTGCGATGGGGCGGAGGACGATCCATCCGAGCGGGGAGGGGTAGAAAGGAAGGACAAAGTAGGGGATGCCGACTGGGCGGACTTTGCAAAAGATGGCGTGGAGGGAGTAGCAGGTGTAGCCAATGTAGAGGAGCGCAGTCGTTAGGAGGAGGGGAGCTAGCATTGTGGCGGAAGGGTGTGGGAATGCTTAGAGGTCAAAAGAGAATGTAGTTAGCTAGTTGAATAGTAAGATATAGAGAACTTGTGGCAGTACTTGTGCTAGTGATGGAGTGATTCTATTTATGAATCTAGCTCTTTGCTCCATGTGAAGATTGGAGCCTATTCGGATACGACCCTTCCGTTCAGTTACCCGATACAAATAACGGAGGGGAAATAGTCATTTATGTGGGGCAACGGAACGAAAACGGTCGTATTCAAATAGCCTCTTAGAAGTCATTGCCTTGTTCAATAATAACATCCTCGGACCTCATACTGGATCCAGACAGCTGCATTATGTAACTGCTGCAGGGGAAACCCCTTTGGGGATATTCTATCGTCGGAGCAGAACACCACAATAACCTTCACCTGGTAGCCCGGCGAACAGTGAAATTAAATAAACCAGGTCGGCCCCTAATGAAATCTAGAAGTCCGGGAGATAACGAAAGATAACGAAAAAGAAAAGAGAAGAGAAAACAGACCCCATAAACTCCATAAGCTATGGTCGGGGGTCGGTTCACATAAAGCCATCCACTTTCCTTCACTGCTCCGCTTTCTTCACAGGGTGCTATCGAGGCATCGTTGGTCGTATACCATAGCCTTCCATGGCACCTTATAAAACCCAAGCGCTCTTCAATCACATCCCGGAATTCTCGAACTCCAGAATGCCCTTTGGTTCATGGTATGCTCCGCCCCGGAACTTCCACACAAGCCTAGGATTCTCCAGGACCCTAAGACAGCGAATGACTGCAGAAAGGAGGGGCTTTTTAAACATGGATGGAGGGCGACGACAACCAAACAAAACGCCAAGAGTTCACACAGCGGGATATGGTCGTACAGCTCGGGGGCAGGGGGGGTTATCTTCGTTCAACAACGTCACACTTTCCTGCTTCAACTAACTAATGGTAAAGACAGGAATATATATAACCACAACAAAGTCCTATCCTCCCATGGACCACCACGCATGCCCACACTATTGGAGGCAACGCATCCGACCGGGTTATTGACCACCCCGGGGAGCTTGACTACTGTGACACAAGAATCATCAATGCAAACCATATGAAGAAAGTAACTAAAATAAAGCCAAATGAAGCCAACTCAAACTCAATTGATAATGACCGGGCCGTAAAACAAAAAATTCCCTTTCAACTCCAGGAGTCGGAAGGGGTGGAGGAAAGAAGTGGAAAAAAATAGAGATTTCATAGGTAGAAGGGGCATAAGGGTGGGGGGGGGGAGGAGATATGATATAATGATTTAGCTCGGCAGCGGGAGTTCAGATTTTGGGAGGCTTGGGTAGTAGGGCCTGGATCTCCAATTTCAGATGGGGGATTTCAAGCGGTAGGACACCACAGTAACTTAAGCAAGAGTATAAAGTGTATTGTGATTCCGGTGATTGATGATTGAGAGGGTGTTTTCCTCCTCCATGGCAGGTTCACCATGCCAGCCCAGCACTTTCAGCTCATTTACCGGAGCATTCTCCTTCATGGCATTGTGAAAGCTGTATTTAACTCAATTTCTAGCCCCTTTATTTTCATTTCCGGTCTTTTTGCCTCCACTGCAAATTTTCTCTTTAATAATTTTATGAGTTCCCGAGTCCTATAATACCCACCTTCCCGATCATCTCCCGATCAGTTTTGCCCGCCCGCCTCTTTTCCTTTTCAAGTTCTTGCTTTAGAAGCTCTGGGTTTATCGTACTTGTGCCTAATTCTTTCTGGCCAATTAAAGCAGTCTCGCTCATCATAGCTTTGATTTTACTAATATTATGGGAACTCAGGCCCTAGTAGGCCTCTTGCTGTGATATCTCATTTATCACGGGAGATCTGTAGGAGATCAGCAAGGTGCTACAGCACTCTAGTTGAAAATTCAAAGGGAGGGGTTTTAGAGAATATAGAGATAGTTTATCAGCCTAATACAGGTTGTGCAAAACATTGAGAGGTATTTGACAATGTGAGTGCATGCTCCTGAGTATTGATTAGCATTGGATAGGGGCCCCCTTTATGGAAGGGGGCATAAGGGCCATAGCTCTAATCCCATTCATCTACCTTCTAGACAAAAAGGCGCTCAAGTGGTAAAAGAATTCTAACATCAAGTGGTTGGAGATGGGTTGGTATGGTCGGTGGACAAAATTAACCGCGTATCAGCGAACATGAAAAACTCCGGCCATGAAAACAGCACTCCCCACCAACCCTAATATCGTGAAAACCAAAAAAATAAATTAAGAATGTAAATTTACAGTCGAATACATAGTAGAAACTAATATTTGACCTAGAGAAATTTCTTTCGATGGTGCTGAAAGTGCAGAGTGATCAGGGGTGTTCCATTGCTATCAATTGTCTGCGCTGTTAATTTTATCCATGCACCATATGATGAAAAGCAGAGCACAGTAGTCTAAAGTAATATGGTGCTCTAGGACAAACTCAGTAAACCCAAGGTTAGATGAGACCCATGGGTACAGAATAATGGCACATAGTACTCAAAACTATCAGGAGGACAGGTACTTGGATGAAAGTGCTCTTTCAACTATGGTGGACCAAGACTATCATTTGGCTAGCCAGTTGAAGAAACAGCTCTCATCATCTCCTCTACATGGTGATGCTTTGGGGGAACCCCTATATTATCGAATTCCTCCACACATTGCGTGATTCTTTCCCCCTCCTCCCCCTCCTGATCAATTTCTGCTGGCCCTGATGAGCTTGATTAAAAGCCTTTGCCAGTCCTTCAAAGCATTTTTTTAAAAAAAGTTCCTTTATTTAAACTGAATGAGTGGGCAACACCACAGGACCGTAGAAACTTGAATAATTGAACCGTGTGCTATGTCGTTGGAATTTCCTCTCAGTAAGGTCAAGATTATTATTTTTCTGTCTTGGAAGGGGAAAGGGGCTGTGTTTTTGCTGTGTTTTTGCCCCCGTTCCAGAGAAGGAAATTCTGGACTTCATAGCACACGGTTCAATTACTCGAGCTCTTACGGTATGTTGCCCCTGGATGCTCTCTGAGATGTGAAATCGCCTTAGTGAAGCTTTTTTCCCACTTTGCATATGCAGACTTTCTCACTCAAATTTAGGCTTGACATCCGGGCATTGTTGAGCAATGGCAAGAATTACGTCATGTATCTGGGTTTCATGATTGTGGTCAAACTCCCCAGGGTGGTTAATTACCCGGTCCGATGCGCTATGTCCCCCCTTCTCCTTGCTCACTCCCGTCCTATCAAAGGAAAGACAAAGACTCCCGCTGCCCATAGCCTCCTGGCACCCGGCTCTCCGGGCATCCGACTCTCACAGCTTTCCCGATTTCCTTATGGCTTTCCCTCTTCCCTCCAGATGGATTCATCGATCCAAAACTCAAGTGCATTCCCAGAGCCAAAGCCAAAGCGCGTTCACGGAAACTATCCGAACAAAGCGACTATCATGGGAACATGCCGAGCAGCATCTCACGACTTCCAACAGGACCCCCCCGCTCCTGTTTGGCGCCTATCGTTTCCCCCTCTTCCCCTCTTCCGGGCTCTTCAAATTGATTGCAGCGCGGAACCTAAAATGTCTCGCCCAATATCACTTGCGGCACTCAGCGCAGGTCATCTTTAATGAATAGCTCCGGTCTAACTACAAAATCCTCAGCAGGAGTGAATGAACCTATTTTAAATAGCCCACGAACAATTAAGCAGGTCCAGCAATGAGAATTAATAATCCGAAAGAACAAAGTTCAAATACAGTATGATACCCATAAAATTAATCATGTTAGTCTATTAGCTCAGACCACCAGTGCTTTCTGCAACCAATGTTCGCAGGCGGCCAAGCCAGTCTAGCAATAGTTAGCCGATACGCAGCCCGGCCAAGCCAAGTCAAAGTGAAACTGACCTGGGCTCTGTAGGCCAACCTTTGGAGACGCCTACGAGCTTCATCGACGCCTAGCGTCGCCGGTAGGTTTTCTGTGTATGCCATCCGATTAAACAAATATTTTGTTTATGGGCGGCTGACATGGCCAGATCCCCACGAACATCCCGAGACATCTGCGGATGTTGACAGATAGCTGACAATACCGGCAGATATTTGAAGATGCCGGTAGATATCCGAAGATGCCTGCAGATATCCCAAAATATCCCAAGATGGTTGCAAATATTCAAAAATCCGTGAAGATGCCCTATACTAGTTCAATATCTGGATCCAGTAATATCTTTAATATGCTCTGTGTAGTGTGGATACTATTTAATTACTTATCACTCGGTATACCTGTGCTCCCACCGGGCCAGGCCGCTACTAGGCTATGGGCCAAACCAAAGCAGGCCACTCGGACAATCGCCTAGGCCAATGTGGAGCAAATTTCGATTGGCCCGAGAGAGCCTATCAGGCGTGATAATGGGGCCTATATGCCTGCCAAGCGTTGAGAACGGGCCGCCCCAAGGGTAGCTTTATTCCTCCACCTCTTTCACCATATTTTATTCTTTCCTCTTTACAGTCTGCCATTGCATCTTAAAGGGATCACGCGACGAGCGATATACACAGCCAACCCAACAGACTCTTGACAATCCACCTCCAGGTTCACCGCACAGTCCTATCTTGTTCTTATATTTTTAACACTATTTTGTAATTGGGAAACATTACACTTGTTCTTGTTGACACCTCACTATACACCATCGAATGGGTACCCACGCCAACTAGGTGTCCAGCCTTGCGGCCAATTTTTTTTGCGCACGATCCACATATCTAATCCGTCATAGTCCTTCTCCATGTTTCTTTTAAGAGTTTGCGGTGGGAATTTGAGCCAAATGCTGTGAAACATGTACCATATTGGTAGGTGAAAATGCACGAATAAGGAGAACTTAGGAGAATAAAGGACAAGCTGAATGGAAACTAGAACCAAAGAAACCAAAAGTCTCGAAAGATCATAGGTCCGGCTTGACAAATTAAGCCATATAGGCCAGGGCAGGTTATAGGGCAGACGGTACTGAGCCGATTCCAGAGAATTTTGACAGGCCGATCCCACCTTTACTATGGCCTGGCATACCCGGGACGCTGGGGGCACTAGGTATAAATTACTTATCACTACCCTCCTACCCTCTTAACTATTATTTTGTCACCTCATACAGCTTTTCATAATGGCTTCCTCTCCACCACACAGCTCTCCAAGGTTCAATCAGATTCACGAGTGGTATAGGACAATTCTTTGCAATACCTAGTCTTTGTGGGCGATGTCAATTTGTATTTCTTTTACCATGTCTCAATTAGCCTATGAAGGGGTTGAGTTCTGCAATTGCCCTCCCAGGATACTTCAAGCCACATGGAGTGGAATGTATTCAATCCGTATCGGTTTCGAGACTTTGGTCGGATGTGCTTGGCTTTGCCGTGAGAGTGTGAAAGAATCGTTCAGGAGATGCGCAGATTGTTCGGATAAGGGATATTGTATAACAATAGAGATGTCTTTCCTTCGTTATCAGGAGAGTGTACGGGATAGGGACATGTGGTGAAAGGCAGAGACAAGCGTGGTGATCCACTAAAGGATCAGCATGTAGCTGTATTTGTGTTTTACTCATACATCCTTCTTTGCAGTTAGTTTGGTTTTAGAAAGCGAGAGAAGGAAGTGAGCGGTTAAAGCTACATTGCATATCCTCCCTACAAAGTGCCTAAGTCCCATGCGAATTCTCTTAATCTATCGTCTACTTCCCTGCGAACCTATAGCCCCGACAGTGACAGAGACAGGTACTAGAATACTTGCAAACTCTAAGCAATCAGGCTGGATCACTCGGAAGCCTGCAGATATCTGCCATCCTGAATCCTGACAGGTAGGTTGTATCGGGCTAATTTCAAGCAATAGGGGGTGGGGTGGGTGACTCCAAAGATAAATTTCAACATTGGTCATTTTTCACCTATTTGTTTCGGGCTTCTTGTGGGAAGTGCATATAAAAGCCCTTTTCAGCAGCGGTAGTTTGCTTATGCTGCCATCTTCATGTTTTAGAGGCATCGTGAGTGTAGGAACGTGGTGGTGGTGGAAGAATGACTTAGTGTATTTCCTATCTATGACCGAAGGTATATATAGAGATACATGACCGCCAAGAGCCAACAACCGGTTCTACTAACCCTACTGCTCAACCCCAACACATATGAGGATAGCTACCCGTACCTACTGCTACCCTAATATCGAACAGTGAGAGGGGAGGTATCTTCCATTTCGCAAAATTGCAGGGTCAGCGATGATTCAGTATCACCAAGACTGTTGTCAAGTATCATACCTGTTTATGGCTGTAGCTTCCATTCGCCGAGATCCTTCTATCATGCCGAAACCAAAAAAAAACCCTTTGTTCAATCAGTAACCCGTCAAACTTGCACACATTCTTTGTATAATAGGAGAGTAATCTAACAGCCGTCAGGCGATTATAGTTCCGTCTCTTTGTATATAATTTTACCTAAACTATTCACCCCCCATAGCTCACCTTAAGCCACCTTATTATCCCCCCCCCCCCCCAGCTCACCACCCATTGCGCTAGAAATCTAACATATCAGTCAGGAGCCAACGCCGAGAGCCCCCCAGACACACCGCCGCCTCCCACCCCCGAGATGTTGTCGACAACCACTGGCGAAAATGTTCCTTTGGCTTCACTTCTTGGCCTTCTCCAGCACTTCCGGATGTCCCAGAGGGGAGGGACAGGAGAGGTGAGAGCGAACAATGATGTGACGTCTGAGCTTTTTGTATCATACCCTGTCTCATCTTTCCTCCTCCTCCGTCCCCACTAAGGAGGGCCTACCTCTGTTTTTTTTATTCTCTCTCGGGGAATTAATCACTGCCCACAAAGTGAATTAGGCTTGGAAAAGCTGGGAAAAGCCAAGTTTTCCGGAGCCCGTGATGTTATAGGGTAGGCCCTGGCCCCTTCATTGATTCTATTCTGAAGATGAGGAAAATGGGAGAAACTAATTACAAGAAATCATAGCTCGAGATGCATTACCTATTTGGGATGGATGAACCTGAGTTAAATCATCCCTACTTCCGATGAGGTATCTCAGCTGGAGGGGCTAAGGAGGAACAGGGGGTGACAAAATAAGAGAGTGTAAATCACAGACATTCATAACTTACTCCCACCGAGTAGATCTATGTTCTCAATGACGTAATCACCACAGGGAGGATACCCGCAGCCAGGAAAATAAATAAAGAGAATTTGGAAGAAAGTCACCAATTACACATGGATTGTTGAGCCAAAGGCTGTTGGGGAGCGTACAATAATGAGTGTATAGCAGAGTGGTTACAAATTATTCCCCGCTTATAAGCATCACGAACATCTGACAACACAAGGTGTATCTAATTACATCTTACTATAGATAGATGTAAAAACTCCCAAACTAGCCTAATCTCTTCCAGCACCCACATATCCAACTCTCCAATTAACAGAGGAACCAAATTAGGCGCTATTTAGCATGACATATTTGTGAAATTTGGGTATCTACAAACCATGGCTGCATAAGCACTGTCGAAAGAACTTCATACTCCATGTCAGAAACGGTCAAAAAAAAATCACTTCTATGATAGCTTGTTGCGAACCGTTGTTTGTAATTCAGATCTACCAAACAACCCCGCACAAGCTACAGGAATATAGAACCCGAACACCTGAGTCCGAATTTTGTGTGGGCAGTCAGATACGCATAGATAATTTACCATACAAAAGTTTCATCCCTGTCCTTTCCTGTACCAAAGAATAGTTACATCGGGGATAATAACTATGGAATTCGGGGAATATTTGTCCTCTGACAAAGAGAGCGAGTGTTTTGGAGGCAGATCACGGGCGTACACCGGAACCCCCCCTTTCCTCGTTCTATCGATATCATGAGAGAGTATGTACTATGATTGGATACCGATGTCCTTTTTTACTAAAGATAAAGTATCAGGCGCCTGAACTGTATATTTTTTGAAGAAGCAGTCAAAATATCAAGAAGAAAGAGTATTACCGGCCAGTTCCTATGGCCTAATGGCTTAGGAGGCTGGTCGGCTAATTTGAAACAGGGACCATCATGAGTTCGAATCCGGGGGACAGTGGAGTAGTCGAGCATTAAAAAAATGCCCGGCGAACCACTTTTTTGCTGGGGGGTAGGTCTAGGGTTGGTAATGCCCTTGGGTCAATTCCTGCCAAATGTTGCAGTACGACTACTGGCTAGTGTTCGGGTACTATATGACCGTAACTGGTAGTATAGTTACAAACAATGGTTTGGACATCCAAAGATGTCGCAGCCCTCTTAGCAGATCTAACACCGTTTAAAACCCCGTGGCAAACATCCCACAAAAAATGCAGCCAAACTCGAAGCGCGAAGAACCTACCGGGCGGCGGGTCCAACCCCGAGTGACACCCCATGACCAATCAAGCCTCCAAGGACCAAATCCCCGCGAATCAGCAAAAGCCTCCAAACCTCCGAGCCGTCCCCCCCTCCAACCACCATCCACTCATGCCCACCCACACCTCCACTCTACCCTGCCGTTCCCAACTCAGTCCGATCTGCTAAAAAAAACACCGCCATACTTCATCAATTAGCTCTCTTTGTATATGTGGCAATCCGTTTTAGGATAGAACAGTTGCACAAACGGAGGAGACCGCACTTAAACTCCCACCGGAAGCCTGAACCGCATACCCCACCCAACCCACCGACATCTCGAACATGTGAACAAGGGGTGTTCCACGCCCCCCTACAGATCCAGGGAGCCCTATGGCCAAACTTCCTGATATGGTTATTATACATGCCGGCGATCGGTCTGCATTGGCATATCATATTTGTCTCCACTGAGGAATCTAGAGTCTACAGGGCAAATATGGATGACGCAAACTGGTAGGTTATAGTATTCACTCACATGCCACTGATTCCATGATCTAAAAGCACATTTCAACCGAAGGCAACATTTCCACTAACACAGAGCTGCACTGAGAGCTGTCATTTATTAATGCCCAGGTAGCCACCTACCTCCTCCTCCTCACCCACTTGAGACCAGGCATTTCCCCAGAAGGTCGCAATGTAACTTTAGCCTCAAACCTTTCCATCTCCGCTAAGCACTCTCGCCTAGCCTCGTCAAAGGTTTTACTACCCCCGCATGAGTCAAATTCAACACTCATTTCGCGAAACAACCCTAGCATAATGGCAGCAAACTCGACCTGTGCAAACTTCTTTCCAATGCATCCACGGGTTCCGATTGAGAAGGGCAGGTATGATCCATTGTAGGGCCTGAACATTGTGTTTCCTCCTGACTGCGGGAGCCAGCGTTCAGGCCGGAATTCGGAGATTGCAGATTCGGCTTCGGTTTTCCGGTGTTGGGTCCAGTATTTAGGGTTGTGAGCCAAGCCGATTATTTCGACCCAGAATTCGACGCCGGAGGGGAGTGTGATGGGGCTCTGGTCGCCAGAGCGGGGGAATGTGCGGGGGGTAAGGCCGATTTGGCGCATTGCCACAGCTACTGGGGGAAGGAGACGGAGGGTTTCAAACTATTTTTTATCCCTCTTAGATGGTAGTTATGGTGAGAACGAGGAGGGAAGCCTACCATGATAGCGGCTATCCAGCCTGAAGAGAAAGCATCAAAATGAGTATTGTATGATGTCTGGTTATGATCACTATCTCCCAAGATACTGTCGATTTCTTTTTGGAGTTCAACTTGATACTCGGGATACATTGCTAGAAAGTATATTGCATTTGCAACCGTGTGGGCGGTGGTTTCGTGGCCGGCTAGGATGAATATCTATAGGCCATTAGCAAGAGGTTGTTGAGATGAGGGGTGGGCTTGTACAAATGCATTTCCTATAACCTCTGACTTTGAGAGCAATGGCGTTTCCAGAGTTGAGCCCTTGTCCAAACCGGAGCCCCTAACCAATGATTCTAAATGCGTGTCAGTAAATTTCTTAGCTATATAACAATATTAGAAGCAATAAGGATACCCATTAAGTCCGCTCTGGAGGAAGGCTTGAGTGTAGTCTTATCATCCGACTCAATCTTAGCCTTCTTCTCTTCAAACCATTCATTCATAAAAAACCTGAAGTTGTTGGCTGCCCTTCCCGCTTCCCGTGGGCCCTTAAAAGGTAGCATTTCTACAAATTTACCACACATTCAGATCAGCGCACCCCGTGCATTGGCAGATGGCCAGGGTAAGACACTAACCCGAAAGCCAACTAGGCACCATGAGGGCCCACTTGAAATTCTCGAACAAAATATTGAAACACTCCTGATAACTCCCTTCTCCATCTCTCTCGTTGACCATACCGGCAGAGAGAGGGACCCATTCTATAACCCTACTAAACCCAGCATGAGCGATAACTCCGAGTGTTGCCCCGCGAAAATCTCGGTAACTGGTATTTATGGCTTCTTGTTTGTCGTAATATTGAAGCATTTGTCCAATTTGAGTTAAGGATTCTTCCCAGACAACGGATAGCCTACACCACCTGTGAGCCGAAAGAAATAAAATTAAAATAAAAGAAAGAGAGAACCAGAGCACTCACGATTTTCCAAGGGCTGGGGCAGCGACCTTTCTGTGACCTTGCCAAACCGCCCCATTCACAGTAAGCACATTTTTCCCAAAAAGAGCCATCGCCTCGCCGGCAATCCCTGTTCTAGAATACAACTCCCCATTCTCACCCTTTCCCGCAAGGACCTCAACCGCCATATCCGGGTCAGCAACATGCAGTATAACCTTCCACGGGCTAACAGTAAAGAATATGTCTGATCCAATGAGCCGGTATATTTCGTAGCGTTGGTGGAGTTGCCAGTCAAAGGTCATTAGGATGAACCAGTGGTGAGTAAGGCCGAACACCTTGCAGACGAGCTTCACGAAGGGGAGTAGGAAGACCGATGTGAACAAGGTGGGGGAGAAGGGAATGACGAAGTACGGGATGCCGACTGGGCGGACTTTGCAGAGGATGATGTGGAGGGAGTAGCAAGTGTAGCCCATAAACAGGAGCGCAGTTGTTAGGAGGAGGGGAGCTAGCATTGTGGCTGAAGGGTGTAGGAATACTATACTGAGATGCCAAAAGAGAATGTAGTTAGTTAGTTGAAGGGTATTATATAGAGAACTAGTGGGCAGTACCGGTGCTAGTGAGGGAGAGATTCTGTTTATGAATCTAGCTCGTTGTCTAATGCGTGAATTACAGCCCGCTTGTATACGCCCGTTCCGCTCCGTTTCCCCAAGCAAACAACTAAGGGGAAACGACCATTTGTATGAGGTAGCAGAAAGAAAACAGTCGTATCCAAATCCCCTCCTGGAAGCCACTGCCTTATCCTCAATAATATCATCCTAGGACTTCATACTGGGTCTGTGCAGCTATTCCATTCCTCTGAAAGCTCTCTATAACTACAGCAGGGGGGAACTCCCTCGGGACTATTCTATCACCCGGACAGAATACCGCAATAACCTTCCCATGATAGCTTATCAAGCAGTCAACTCCGGGTCGGCCCGAAATCCACAAACACATTCACTGGACATAAGTCTTGGTGATTGAGGAGTACTGATGCGCGCCCGCGCGCCCGACGGGTATTTAGCAAAAAGCAAATAATGGTATTGCAATGGTATCATATCATAGAAAAAGGAGAAGAATTAAAGATAAAAATTATTTTAGTATCGAAGAAACAAGAACACATTTAGTACCCGAGAACTCCGTATCATACTGATGGTTTTGTGTGCGGGGTGTCGTCGGACCTCGCTTAGCCTTGCTTACTAGGCTTTCGCCAAGACCTATACTACCTATCACTCGGTATACCCATGTTCCCAACAGGCCTGGCTGTTGATAGGCCGCCGGCCAGGCCAAGGCACGCCACTCGAACAAATAGCCTAGGGTGATACAGGCTGAATCCGATCGACCTAAGAAAGCCCATCAGGCCTGATAGGAGCCCACAGTCTCGGTGACCAGCTCCGGAAACGGGTCATTTTAAGGGCAACTCTATTCCCCCACCTCTTTCACCTCACTATCTTTTCTTTTTTCCTTTTTACCTTCTCCTATTGCGTCTTAAGCGTTCACACGACAAGCGATATACATCAAACTCAACAAATTTTAGCAATTCACCTCCAGGTTCACCGGCACAGTCCCATCTTGTTCTTGTATTCTTAATGTTATTTTGCCATTGGGAAATATTACGGCTGCTCTTGTTAACACCTCATTAGTACCTCCTTCAAGCAGTATCCCACCGAAAGGGCACTCACACCAACCGGGTGTCCAGCGTTGCAACCAAATTTTCCCTCGCACGTCACATCTAGATGACCCGCCATAGTTCTTCCCCCTTTCTTGATATTTCTTTCTTCTAGGGGCTTGCAGTGGAAGTATGAGCTAAGTGCTGTGAAGCGTTACCGCATTATACCGGCAAGAGGCAACGCATGAATAGCAAGAACTTCGGAGCATAAAGGACAAGCTGAATGGAAATTGAAATCAAAGAAACCAAACACCTTGAAAGATCTGCAGGCTCCGACCGGGCTGATGCACAGAGCATTTTGACATCGCGGGTCCGGCTTTACTAACCTTCCTGCCTATTGGGAACCCAGGTCATACTCACAACATGAGGATAAATTACTTATCACTAAGCTCTTACCCTCTAATCATTATCTTATCATCTCACACCCCTTTTCATAACGGCCTCTTCTCAGCCACATGGCTCTCCAAGACGCAATAAGATTTACCAGTGAATATGTGGTACGATGATTCTTGTGAATACCTGACCATCTTCAGTGTTGCCAAGTCGGATTCGCCCTACCATGCCTCAACCAACCTATGAAGAGATTGAAGGCCGCAATTTTCCTCCTAAAGTCACATGCAGTTCAGTGCACTCAACCCATCCCAGTGCTAACACGAGTCCTAGAGCGCTCCCAAACTCTGAGAAATCATGCTCTATCACTCGTGAGCCTGAAGATATCTTAAAAGCACAAGAGCCGGAGTTTCTTGAAAAAGCTATCCAGTATTGTGAATCTTAGGATTGCGGTGGGAAGTGCTGGCAGTGAAATCCTTCTCGGCAAGCGTGATCATTGGCTTGTGTTACTATTGATAACTACATAAAGTTAAGAGGTAACTTCCATTTCACAACGTTTCTTAGCCAGCAACGGCTCAGAATCACCAAAGTTTTTATCTAGTATGATATCATATCGGTAGCTGTACCCCCCATCCGTCGAGATGTTTCCCGTCAAAGTTGACTGAAGGTGATAGTTATCAGAGGTAAGTAAAGCGGATAGATGGGGGACAAGGAGGCACAAAGGCATTAGTGATTTCATTTGTTCTAGAGATGAAAGAATTGACGGAAGGGTTTATGGCCATGTCTTTCCTTTATTGTTATTACGGAGGTATCCAAGCAAATGGGGTCATGCACGAAGAGAGATCTGCAGGTGTGGGAAGCGATTGAATCATTAGATGGTTTTATTATTCTTACATAGACTTATGTTTGGTTAGTTGGTTTGAGGAAGATGACCAGCGAATGAAGTTTCTAACTATACCTACCCTATAGTTTAGCCCTAGTTTAGTTCGGCCTTCAGACCGTTACGCCATTTTTGTATGATATCTCCCGCAACATTTCCATCATGCAGGAGCCAAAAAACCAGTTTGTGCAATCATTGACCCGTCAAACCTGCGCACATTCTTGGTATGCTAGGAAGGTGATCTAATGGCCGGGGAACGCTCCCAGTTCCGTTGCGCTGCACATAATACACCCGAATTGTTCATACCCCCTAAGTTAACACCTCCCTTAAGCCACCCTATTATTCTCTCCCAGGGAATCAACCGTTGCCCACATGGGAAACCTAGGAAAAACAAGCGCGCCCAAGGATATTATACTATAGGTTTGGCCATGGCCTCTACATTAAAACCTCGTCTTGTTTCGTGAATTGTATTCCGAAGGTGGGTTGAAATGGAAGAAATAAATGGCAAGAAATCACAGTTTGAGAGGCATTGCCTGGGAGGGATGGATAAGCCTGAGCTAAATCATCCCTACTTCCGATGAGGCATCTCAGCCGGAGGGGGTTAAGGAGAAAGGGGAGTGAAGGCAAATCACAAACATTCATAAATATTGCCAGTGACAGGATCTCTGCATGTTCAATTATGTAAGCAATCACGACATGGAGGATACCCACAGCCAGAAAGGAGAAGAAAACCGAACCGGATTTCGAAGAGGGTCACTGATTACACATGGACTATAGAGCCAAACCCCTCCACGGAGTGTGCAATAATGAGTGCATATCATATTAGTAGCTCTAAAATATTCCCTGCTTCTGGCCGTAACTAATTAATTACTTCTCACACCAAATACGAGACATATCTAAACCGCCCCCGGAATAGGTGTAAAACTCCTAAACTAAGCCGGATTTTCTCCTCCTAATGCCCACCCAACTGCTATATTTACAACCGCCCCCCTAGCAAACATTATTCCACAAAAGATTGCACCCAAACTTGATGGGGCAAAGCGGCAACCAGCAGTGAGTCCAGCACCGAGTGACACCTCATGACCAATACCCAAACCCATCCAAACCCCCACTCCACCCTATCTATAGTGCCCAACTCAGCCCTACCGTCTAAAAGAAATCCTGCAATACTTCATCACTTAGATGTCTTTGCATATGCGGTATTCCGTTTTGGGACAGAACGGCCACACAAGCAGAGGAGACTGCCCTTGGTTTCAGATCTTTACCCAGAAGACCGAAATGTATGCCTCAACTCATTGATGTCCCGAATATGTGAATACAGGGTGTGCCACGCCCCCCCCCGCAATAGTTACCAATCTACATTGACGTATTTCCTTCCCCGAGGTATTTGCTTTCTACAGGGCAAAAGTAGATGAGGCAAACTTGCAGGTTATAGTACGCACTCACATGCCATCAATTTCATGATCTAAAAGCACATTTGAACCAAACGAAACCTCCCCACTTAGCCAGCGTCCACACCGAGAGCATTCCACCCAGTAGCGCCCAGACAACCGCCTACCCCCTCCTCCTCCTCCTCACCCACTTGAGACCAGGCATTCCACCAGAAGGCCGCAAGGTAATTACAGTCGCAAGCTTCCTCATCTCCGCCAAATACTCTCGCCTAGCCTCGTCCAAAGTTTTCCTACCCCCGCATGAGTCAAATTCAACACTCATTTCGCGAAACAACCCTATCATAATGGCAGTAAATTCGACCTGTGCGAACTTCTTGCCAATGCAGGCACGGGTTCCGATTGAGAAGGGTATGTATGATCCGTTGTAGGGCTTGAACATGGTGGTGTCTCCTAATTGAGGGAGCCAGCGTTCAGGTCGGAATTCGGAAATTGCAGATTCAGCTTCGGTTTTCCCTGGCTGGGTCCAGTATTTTGGGTGGTGAGACAAGCCGATCAGTTCGATCCAAAGCTCAATCCCGGGAGGGAGTGTAATGGGGCCCTGGCCGCCCGAGCGGGGGAAGGTGCGTGGAGTAGGACCGAGTTTCCGGGTCATAATCACTACTACGGGAATGAGACGGAGGGTTTCTAACTATTTTTTCTCTTAGATGGTGGCTATAATGAGAATAAGCAGGGGAGTATACCATGATAGCGGCCATCCAGCCTGAAGAGAAAGCATCGAAATGAGTATTGTATGATGTCTGGTTATGATCACTATCTCCCAAGATACTGTCGATTTCTTTTTGGAGTTTAACTTGGTATTCCGGATACATTGCCAGAAAGTATATTGCGTTTGCGATTGTATGGCCAGTGGTGTCGTGGCCTGCTAGGATGAACATCTGCAGGCTATTAGCAAGAGGTTTGTGGGAGGAGGGGTGGGTTTATACAAATGAATTTCCTATAACCTCTGACTTCGAGAGCAATGGCGTTTCCAGAGTTGAACCTTTATCCAAACCGGAGCTCCTAACCAATGATTCTAAACCAATGTTAGTAAATTTCCCGTCTAGGCAATAAGGTTAGAATAAAAATACCCATTAAATCAGCCCTGGAACAAGGCTTGAGTGTAGTCTTATCATCCAACTCAATCTTAGCCTTCTTCTCTTCAAACCACTCATTTACAAACGACCTAAAGTTTTTGGCTGCACTCCCCGCTTCCCGTGAGGCCCTAAATGGTAGAATTTCTACACATATCCCACACGCTTAAATCAGCACACCTCGTGCATTGGCAGATGGCCAGGGGCAAAACACTAACTCAAAAGCCAACTCGGCCCAATAATGGTCCACTTGAAATTCTCAAACAGAACACCGAGACACTCCTGATAGCTCCCTTCGCCATCTTTCTCATTGTCAACGGAGGTAGTGAGAGGGACCCAGTCCATAACCTTACTAAACCCGGCATGAGCTATAATTCCAAGTGTTGCCCTGCGAAAATCTCTGTGGCTGGTGTTTATGGCCTCCTGTTTGTCGTAATATTTAATCACTTGTTTGATTTGAGATAAGGCCTCTTCCCAGACAATAGAGAGCCTACACCACCTGTCAGCCTGAAGAAATAAATAAAAATACAAAAAGTGAGAATCAAAAAAAACTCACGACTTCCCCATCGCCGGGGTGGTGATCTTTCTATGGGTCCGCCAAACCGCCCCATCTACAGTAAGCACATTTTTCCCAAAACGCCCCATCATCCTAGCAACATTTTCCGTCTTAGGATACAACTCTCCATTCCCACCCTTCCCCGCAAGGATTTCAACTGCCATATCCGGGTCAGCAACATGTAGTATAACCCCCCACGGGGTAATGGTAAAGAATATGTCTGATCCAATAAGCCGGTATATTTCGTAGCGTTGGCGGGCTTGCCAGCCCAAGGTCATTAGGACGAGCCAGTGATGAGTGAGGCCAAACACCCTGATTAGGATATTCACAAAAGGGAGTAGAAAGACCCGGATGAGTGGGGAGGGGTAAAAAGGAATGACAAAATAGGGGATGCCTAGTGGGCGGACTTTGCAGATGAGGGAGTGGAGGGAGTAGAAGGTGTACCCCACGAAGAGGAGCGCAGCTGTTAGGAAGAGGGGAGCGAGCATTGTTACGGAAAGGTGTGGGGATACTGGGGGGCTAAAGGGAATCTGGTTGGTTGATTGGTTGGTTGAAGAGTGTGGCATAGATAACTAGTGGTAGTACAGGTTCTAGTGACGGATCAATTCTATCAGTTGCCCTATAGAAATGACCCTTTTCCCTTCCGTTCCAAAATTCAGAGACAATCCTCCCTACAGGTAAAATAGTTATTATAATATTATTATTAATATTATAAAACTGAACAACTGCCTCCGCTTTTGCCAAACAGGTTCTAAGCAGCAAGCACCAAGCGGGCAGTGGGTCCAACCCCGAGCGACACCCCATGACCACCCCTCATCTGAATCCACCCCTCCACTCCACCTGTCGTGCTCAATCCTGTCCTACTATGATACTAAAAAATAGCACCATGCTTCAACTGGCTGTCTCTACATATGTAGTACTTGGCCTAGGAACGCCATAGCCACCCAAGTTGAGAAGACTGCCCTGAGTCCTAGATCTTCACCGGAAGTTTGAAATGTATACTCCGACTCACTGATATTCCGAATACGCGAATAATGGGTGGGCCACGACTCTTTGCGGTTCCAGGCAGCTATACGGCCAAGCTATCTGATCTTATAGATCACAGTCTGCATTGGCATATTTGCTTCCCTCGAGGTATTTGGAGTCTACGGGGTGAACATGGGTAATACAAATTGGCAGGTTATACTATGCATTTACATGCCATCCATTTCATGATTTAAAAGCACATTTCAATCAAACGCAAATTTCTCACTTGTCCAGAGGCTACGCTGGGAGCTTTCCACTTATCAATACTCAGAAAACCACCTACCTCCTCCTCCTCACCCACTTGAGACCAGGCATTTCCCCAGAAGGCCGCAAGGTAATTATAGTCTCAAACTTCTCCATCGCCGCTAAACACTCTCGTCTAGCCTCATCAAATGTTTTCCTTCCCCCGCATGAGTCAAATTCAACACTCATTTCGCGAAACAACCCTATCATAATGGCAGTAAATTCGACCTGTGCAAACTTCTTTCCAATACACCCACGGGTTCCGATAGAGAATGGTATGTATGATCCGTTGTAGGGTTTGAACATGGTGGTGTCTCCTGATTGAGGGAGCCAGCGTTCAGGCCGGAATTCAGAGATTTCAGATTCGGCTTCGGTTTTCCCGGGCAGGGTCCAGTATTTTGGGTTTTGAGACAAACCGATTTGTTCAACCCAGAATTCGACGCCGGGGGGGAGTGTGACGGGTTTCTGGCCGCCCGAGAGAGGGAAAGTGCGGGGGGCGGGGCCGATTTGGCGGCTTATGACGACAACTGCTGGAATGACGCGGAGGGTTTCAAACTATTTTTTCTCTCTCTTAGATCATAGTCATGATGAGAATGAGCGGGGAAGCCTACCATGATAGCGGCTATCCAGCCTGAAGAGAAAGCATCGTAGTGAGTGTTGTATGATGTCTCGTTATGATCACTATCTCCCAAGATACTGTCAATTTCTTTTTGGAGTTTAACTTGGTATTCCGGATGCATTGCTAGAAAGTATATTGCATTTGCAAGAGTGTGGCCCGTGCTTTCATGGCCGGCGAGAATGAACATCTACCGACTGTTAGCAAGGGGCTGTTGAGAAAAGAGGTAGGCCTGTACAAATGCATTTCCTATCACCTCTGACTTTGAGAGCAGTGGCGTTTCCAGAGTTGAACCTTTATCCAAACCGGAGCTCCTAACCAATGACTCTGGACCAATGTTAGCAAATTTCCCAGATAGACAATAATATTAGAACAAAAATACCCATTAAGTCCGCCCTGGAAGAAGGTCCGGGTGTAGTCTTATCATCTAACTCAATCTTGGCCTTCTTCTCTTCAAACCATTCATTGATAAACAACCTAAAGTTTCTGGCTGCCCCCCCCGCTTCCTGTGAGGTCTTAAATGGTAGCATTTCTACATATTTAAATCAGCACAATTTGCGCATTAGCGTATGGACAGGGCGATACACTAACCCAAAAGCCAACTCGGCGCAATAACAGTCCACTTGAAATTCTCAAATAGAATATCGAGACACTTCTGATAACTCCCTTCATCATCTTTCTCATTGGCAATGTCGGTATTGAGAGGGACCCAGTCCATAACCTTACCAAACCCGGCATGAGCTATAATTCCCAGTGTTGCCCTGCGAAAATCCCTGTGGCTGGTATTTATGGCTTCACGTTTATCGTAATCTCGAACCATTTGTTCAATTTGAGTTAAGGCTTCTTCCCAAACAACGGACAGCCTGTACCAATCAACCACCTATCAGCCCAAAGAAATAAAAAAGAAATAAAAATGGAGTATCAGAACACTCACGACTTCCCAATTACTGGGGCGGTGACCTTTCTATGGGTCCGCCAAACCGCCCCATCTACAGTAAGCACGTTTTTCCCAAACAAACCCATCATCCTGCCAACAACTTCCGTCTTAGGATACAACTCTCCATTCCCACCCTTTCCCGCAAGGACTTCAACCGCCATATCCGGGTCAGCAACATGTAGTATGGCCTCCCACGGGGTAATGGTAAAGAATATGTCTGATCCAATAAGCCGGTATATTTCGTAGCGTTGGTGGATTTGCCAGTCCAAGGTCAGGAAGAAGAACCAGTGGTGAGTAAGGCCAAACACCCTGATTAGGAGATTCACGAAGGGGAGTAGGAAGACCCGTGGGAGCGGGGAAGGGTAGAAGGGAATGACAAAGTAGGGGATGCCTAGTGGGCGGACCTTGGAGATGAGAGTGTGGAGGGAGTAGAAAGCATAGCCCATGAAGAGGAGCCCAGCTGTTAGGAAGAGGCGAGCGAGCATTGTTACGGAAAGGTATGGGGATAGTGAGAGGCCGGGGAGAATCTAGTTTGTTGATTAAAGAGTGTGAACCAGTGATAGTGCCGGTCCTGGCGGTGGGGCAATTCTATCCCTTGCCCCATAAAAATGACGGTCTCCCTTCCGCCCCAAATTCCGAAACAACCCTTTCTACAGGTGGAATAACCATAAAACTGAAGGGTTGCCCCTTCCCTTTTTGCCAATCAGGCTCTGTGCAGAGAGCACCAACCGGGCAGCGGGACCAACCGGGACGAACCTAGAGTGATACACCATGACTGCCAAGCCTCCATCAAGCAAATCCCTGCAACCCAGCTAGCTCCCCTAGCCTCCTAACCTCCCAGCTGTCCTTTCCCTCAAACCAGTCGCCTCACTCCAACCCAACTAACCCAACATCACCATCTGCGCGATACCTCACCCAACCGCCTCACTCCAAACATAACAGAAACCACGAAGGCCATGCGCCCATCAACTCCCCTTCCCATTTCCCTCCTCCTCCTCCTCCTGTCCTCAACCCCCCTAGCGTCCGCCCAATTCGGCGCCTTCTTTGATCAAATGTTCGGTTCATCGTCCTCCTCCAACCAACGTGAGCGGGGAAACGTCGCTAGCGACTCGAGCTGGTACCAACAGACCTATGATGGCGGTAAGAACTTTCCTCCCCCCTTCCTTCCTTCGTGCGCGCGAGTAATACTAATGGGAGGGTTTACGTATAGCAACCTGTAGTAATTATTTATGTCCCGGAACACTGGCGTGCGTGGATAAGCCGACGCATTGCCCGTGCGCGTGGCCGGGTGTCGAAGAAAAGTTTGAGTTGGATGCGGATGGGATTGCGGTTTGCTTGAGTCGTGGTGGGAGGGCGGGCTTTGTGGGGAGGAAGGTAGAGTTGGCGAGGAAGGGGTTGCTGTGAGGGGGTAATTATTCACCAATGCGAAGGGGGTGGATAGGGTGTATGATATGATGTTTTTTTCCCGGGTTCTATGGTTTTTACGCTTGGGTAGAATGCTTTGTGGTTCTCTTTTCGCCTTCGATTCCCTTGGTACGAAATGGAAGGGGAAATGGTATAGTAATAAGAATTTCCTGTCGGTTGATTCTATGATACTTTTACAAACGGGCTCCGACAATCCCGTACTGCCATACAGAAAACACCCGCCCGCCCATCACCCAACGCCGTTCAGTACCGTAGTGTAATGAAAGAGTAATAAGGGAAAGAAAGTACACTGAGTAGGTAGAGTAAACAGACACGTACACAGGTCGCTCAGTCCCTATTACGACTAACCAGCCATCTCCTCAACGCCACCTCCCTGACGCTATACCTTGCCAAAAGATCAACAACTCCGATTTCCCTGTCGTCATCCAGCGGTGGTGGTACCTCGACAAAGACCAGTATGACAGTCTTCTTAACCTGCGAGCTGACCCTATTGATGCTGTGCAGCCAGTCCCACGGCCGCAGCTCCTTGCCCTCTTTGCGAGATTTGTCGTTGGCCCAGTGGGGATGCGAATAGGCCGGGAGAATCAGGACTCCAAACTCGGCGTGAGAGAACACCGGCCCGCGGTTGTACAGCACTGCCTATCGTTAGTAGGCAATGATATAGATTGATAGTGCATACGCACAGTAGTCTACAGCAAACTTTACACCAGGCTTGACAACCCATCCCAGTGAGCGAAAGTGATGATACACAACATAGCTAAGCATGAAGGGATCATCCGGCTCAAAACTACTCTGCGGGCTCTGAGGGGGAAAGTGCGTGTGACCGCGAAACAGCTGGAGCATATCCTTCTGGGGGATTTTTTTCTGCGGCCATCACTTGGATCAGTTTCTATATTCACCCGAACGGCGCGGTAGAGTGCAGGGAAACTTTATATTCATATATACAGATACGTACGTTAGTGTCAGCATCCGTCAATTCCAGCACTCCCAGTCCAAACGACAAAAAAAACGCCTCCTCAAGCGTCAATTGCAAATGCTCTATATCCTCCACGTCGGCGACCGGCCTCTCCAAGCTTCGCCGTCGACTACTAGGTGATTCCAATGGGGCAAAATGAACAGCTCTTGCTGTACTACTGCTACTAGCGGAGGCCGTCCCCTCCTGGTCCTCGTTGCTCCCCAGGGTAAGCTTGCCTTCCTCCGCTAGCTGCCTATCACGCTTTTCTTTCTCCAGTCTAGCACGCTCCTTTTTGAACTCCTTTCTCTCCCCTCGGCGTCGCTCAGTTACTTCTTCAGCCGTCAACGCTTCATCTCGGCCAATCACCCCCAGAGCTCGCCTTCTACGTGTCACCCATGTAGGCTCACTACGAGACAAATTTCCCTTTCCAAAGAAACCGTGATTCCAGAAGGCCCTGATTGTTTCTTGATCGGTAATGTGGACCGACCTGGTAGAAGCATGAAAAAAGCCCCTGTGTAGCGATGAAGGATGAGACAAATTAGGGGGGAAGAGATACGCAATAATTATATGAACCAAAGAAAGCGGATTATGCGGTATCAATGGTGGAAGCGGTGTGACACTAAGGGGGAGGGGAAGGGCATGGAGGAGATGGTAATTAGGTTTCTTGTATCGGGCTGGTGAGGCAGTAGGCAGCGGAGGTGGGGTAGTCATCGGATACTAAAACACCTTGAACGTCAGAAACGACCAATTAACTAGAGGGAATATAGCACCAAAATAAAAGGAAAAATCTTACCACTCCCGTATTCTCATCAAGATAGAACCCGTAATAAAAAAAATCGAGCAAACAAATCTCAAAAGTCTACCGAAAAAATTTGATTAGCATGGCCAAACACCTCTCAATTCTCTCGCACGATTTGAAACAAGACAGCGCTAGCTCAGATACCGTTGTAGTCTATTTTGGTTATGGATTATCATCACCAGAGGAAGAAAAAGTCATTCCCCTGTGTATGGTAGTCGATCCAGGTGATCATCATTGTAGGGAGAAGAGGAAGGAGGAATAGTGCAAGGGGAGGGGCATGGGTACATACCAAGTGAGCGTCAGGATGTTAGGAGGTTCAGGCGTCGTCGCTGTGAAGAGATATTGATGAGAAGAGAAGAGAAGAGGAGGAAGGGGGAAGAGGAAAGGATGGAAAAGGATCTCTTCTGAAGGTGGGAGATGGAAAGTAGGAACATTCTTGGCAACGCACTGTGTCACGTAAGCCTATTGTAGCAACAAGAAAAAAACATTCCGAGTCACATATCCCCCGCCTAGCCAAGCGGGCCCATCCCCTAACCCCACCTGTAAAAAAAAGGTGAAGAAAACCAAATAGGTAATTTTAAGACGCCAAATTCAGTGATATATACAGCAGCGCATATAATTCGTATAATACAAGTTTTGGCATGTTTATTGGTTATACAACTTTTTCCAGAGCCCGGCCGCAAACTCCGCCTATGAACATCCGCCCCCAATTACCTCCCACATTTTCACGATCGCATGTCCTTTGTCTTCTCCACCAGCCAATCGATACTCGAGAGGAGCCTCTCTCGGACCACACTTCCAGCGATGTCTCCTCCTCTTTGTAATGCTAGCGCGCCAACAATCGCATATAAGGCTTGAGTCGCTACAAAGGCTTGTCCGGATGCTTGCAGGTCTTTATTCTGTCCCACGAACCCCGCACTGTCAGTCTTGTTCTTGCAATTCGGAAAGGTATAGAAGGGCATCACACATCCTTCGGCTTCCACCTCATGACGCTGGACAGTCGTGCAAGACGGGAAATGGTAGCCAGCTTTCCCGGGTCGAGAATGGCTCGGATGTTACTGTCCTTAATTGAAACCAGTGACTTGTAATCCCGATGAAGAAATGGCTCCGGCTTACGATAGGGCGTTCCGTCCAACGAAGATACGAAATTGGGGGATTCATAGGTCTTCCTCTCCTCGATTGGTGGGCCATTCAGTAAATGGAGTGAAGCATGTAGCCAACAAACCCGTTTACCTTTTTTCCGATAGTTAGCACACATAACTCTCTCTCTCCCGCGTCCTCCCCCATCCAGGCCCCCCAATTCCATACAGAAAAACACACCGTATATAGCCAATTTCTCATTAAACGGCTGTCGTCCGTGGTCAAAACTCTTATGTGTAACGGCCTGCCATTTAACCTCGTCGGTAAGCCCCATGTCCCTCCCCAGCAAAGTAGTGTACACCCCGTTCAGCCTCGCAGGGTCATCATTGACCGCGAACGGCCGGGGATTTCGAATCGGGAATGGAGCTCGCTTCTGAGGTCGGGCGTGGGTGATTTTTCGAGGAGGCAAATACCCCACTGTTTCTCCGTCCTCCGCGGCGGAATGGATGTGTCGTGGTGGAGGAGGGAGGAGAGCAAAGGGTCGGGTCCGACGTTGCAGGCATTGTAAGGTGGGGGATGATGTGATGAGAGACGAGGCTTTCCTCGAAGATCGGGATGCCATATGATAGTGTGCGTTTCGGGAAGGGTGTTTAAAATTTAATTGGCTTGCTCTGGTCTGGAGAGAAATTCGTTCATGTATATAAAAGATCACCAATTTGAGTTTCTTCTGAGGATTAGTCAGCTTACAAAGTTGGCTTTAGGCGGGGCCGAGTGAGGTTGTGTGAGTGCAATCCCCGCCCTTGCCCCCACAAAACTATCGCACAGTACGACACTCCCGGTGCAGAAACCAACCAAGCCCTCCGCCTGTTTTCACAAAAGAGCCCAAACCAATACCCCAATACAAAGCCCAAACCCCAAAAGCGGATATAATTCTAGCTCCAAATGCTAAAAATGGCCCCTTTTTTGTGATTGGTGATTTACTCATGGCGTGGGCTAGGGCCATAAACCCCTTCTCACCTTCCCGCCTCACCAACAGCTCTCAAGCACCCACCTTCAGCGCAGGAATTCCATATCATATGATACCTTTCGCAATAACACCAAGAGCCCCTCCCCCTCCGGATTTAACACCCCCACGCTCCAGTTTGGGGGCTCTGCGTAACTGCATGTATAATACCGTAACTTTCGCTTGTAGAGGACGCCAGCGTGAGCCAAAGGACAGCCACAGCTCCTTGTGCAAGCCCGTGTGTAAGCTCTCCGGACGGGAGTGCGATCGCAGCTCCATGTCGTATGTGTGACCAATCCACCAACGCTCTTAACAGTTTTCCCATCTCAGTGGTATCTTGTGTTGCTAGTACGGACCTGCTTTCAGTCAGATTTACCAACCGTGACCTAACATGCGGCTCGGCGCAGTCTCGAGAAGTAAATGGTGTCCGGAAAGATTCAGGTCCTGTTCGGTTGTGATGGGACCGTTCCGTTGCTCCATACAAATGACCGTTTCAAAACGGAGTGAAGGTCATTTTCACAGTAGAAATGGTCGCTCAGCGGAATGGTCCCATCACAACCGAACAGGGCCTCAGTGTCTGGTCAGAGTAAATGGCCTTTTAACATCCTTTCCGCCGTTAATCGCTCGGGAGGGCACAAAAAATCAGTCGGTGCTCACCCTTCAACAATGGAAATTCCGGTCACGAGCGACAGACCTCCGGGTGAGGTGCACATATGTCATTCCTCAAAGCCACAAAACACACCAGGAAAAGATGTCACTGCCTGCCTTGTTATATTTGGGCGACCGCCATAGAACTAAACAAAAAAGGATGACGCTCTTTGTGCACCTATGCTATTGTCCGGTGTTCTATTCACCTCTCGCGAGAAAGGTACAATGCAAGACCGTTGTTCATATTGAAGCCGAGTGATAAAGCATGACGGCAACACTAAGTGACGTAACTTAGGACAGCTTTACACCAATAGCCGTAAGGATCCCAACCAAAACCGTTGGGGCCAAAGTCTACATTTCCAAATCCCTAGATATATACAGACCCATTCTCCACACACCCGCCCATTCCTCCGCCGCTCATCTCATTCGTTCGCTCAAGCTCCCCTCGCCTTCTTAGCCCTCGCCTTCGCCTTAGCCTTCGCCTTACCTTTAGACTTTCCCCCCTTCAGTGCGATCTTCTTCAGCCTAGCCTCTTTCCTCTTGGCACTCCTCTCGAAACCCTCAAAGACACTCCTCTTCCGAACAACCGGTCCCATCACTTTTCCAATCCTCCAATTGTCCGGACGGGGAATATAGCTGCCGGGTACGACCTTCGCCCAGTCCTCCTGCGTCAGCGGCGTCCCCTGCGGCACGCTGACGTCCTCCCTCTCGACGAGCGGGGCGGGTTCGACACCGAGGCGGCGGGTGCGCGCGGCGTTGGGCGGGCGCGGGAGTGGCTGGTCGGGCGTCAAGGCTACACCGATGCTCTTGCGCTTTTTAGGTCCGGAGTCGCGGTAGTAGCGGACGTAGCCAGTCCTCAGCGCGAAGATCGTGTGGTCGCGGCCGAGGCCGGCGTTTTCGCCCGGGAACCAGAGAGTTCCGCGTTGGCGGTAGATAATCATTCCGGGGACTACTTTTTCGCCTTTCGCATTTGTCAGTTGGGGGTTGGAGGGGGGAGGGAAAAAAAAAGGGGGGGGGGGGGGTACCGGCAGTCTTTTTCGCACCGAGCCTCCTCCCGGCGGTCTTGCTGGAGCCGTTGGCGGCTTTGGAGGCTTTGTGCGTTGCATGACGGACTTGCTGTAGGATCCCACTGTTGCTGCCGCTACCGCCTGCGCTGATATTTCGCAGAGATGGGAGGATCCCCGTCATGGGTATTCGTGGGAGTAACATTGTCGGGGAGTCCGAGCCTTGTGAGGTTTGATCAACGTTAGTGGGGGAAGCTAGTCCTCAGACACCAAACATTCCAACAGCCGGGTAACTTGACATCTTTTGCTACCGCAGCGGACCCTTCCACCCCGCCACACGCCACAAGAGCAAAGTCGCCCCAACCCACTAACCCAAGCTAAAACCCACGCCCACCACATTTCCCCCACCGGTCCTTCCCCTACCCCACACCCACAACATCAAAGCGCACCTACCCACCATTCCGTAGCATCACAAACACGCACTCGCCATGATCTCCCCCCTCCTCTCTGGGGCGATAGTCCTCTTATTCCTCCTATTCGTACGTCCCCCCCCCCCCCCTCCCCCCGCCGCCAATTCGCCTTCACAAATTGACAAACCACAAAAAACCACCCAGCTCCGCCTCCTCTCAATCACCCCTTCCATAACCCGCACCCGCTGCCCTTCCCCCTTCCCTTCTGCAAAAAAGCCACACATCCTCTACATACTCGGCTCGGGCGGGCACACTACCGAAATGCTTTCCCTAATTTCCTCCTCCCGCCCCTCCCGCTACAAGCGCACATACATGATATCCCGCGGTGATGCGCTCTCCGCGAAAAAAGCTGCTGCATTCGAATCCGCCTCTGCCTCTCCTTCTTCTTCTTACGATATCCTGGAGATCCCCCGCGCCCGGCTGGTCGGACAGAGCTGGCTGAGCACGCCGTGGACTTGCGCCGCGTGCCTGGTCGGCTGTGTCCGCGCGTTCACGCGGGTTGGCTTGCCGGACCTGGTTGTCTGCAATGGGCCTGGGTCTGCGGTTGTGGCTGTTGGGGTTTGTTTTTTTTGTAAGGTTTGTTTTTTTATATTTTTTTTATGAATTCATTGATCGGGTCGGGCTGGGGCTGATGGTACGCAGTTTCTCGGACTTTGTAGGACCAGGATTATTTACGTGGAGTCGTTTGCACGGGCTCGCTCGCTATCGCTATCCGGGAAATTGCTGTATGCGTTTACGGACAGGTTTATCGTGCAGTGGCCTCGGCTTGCGGAGAAGTATCGGAGGGCAGAGTACCATGGGATACTCATTTGAGGCGCTCCATTTTCCCATTTCATTCGTTTCTGGCTTCATTTATACAATGGATTGAGAATAGATATTCCTAGAGGGTGCGGGCGGCGTTATGCATGCGGTTTAAAGTAAAGCAAATTATGTTAATATTTAGTTAGTACATGTGTAGGATCACTACCATTTTCGGGCAGGTTGTTGTAAGGTATAATACATTGCTTATACTAATATAAGCCCAAAGACTTCATTTCATTTACTAGCTTCCATGCAATTGCACCGCTATGTTCGTTCCATACATAATAAAAATCATATAGAAGTTAAAAAAAAATATCAACAGAAGAACGGGAAGGGGGAAGGAAAAGGAGGGGAAGAAAAGCAGGAAGGAACATTACAGTGGCATTGAAAGTACAAGAAGACAAACTATATACATACTTGATCAAAATAATTTTGCCAAATGAGGAGAGAAGGTGAAGGTGATGGGTTGTATCATCGAGGACAAAAAGAGCATCCCTAAACGCCAGGTTTTTTCCACGTCCCAGATTTTATGTTTTGTTCACGCTTAAGTGAAGGAGGATGCCAAAGCAGAAGGCCGGAATAAAGAGGAATAATAAAAAGAATTACAAACCCGAACATCTCAAGTTAACCAACGCCGCTGACAGTCATCAAGAGCCGACCTCCCGTTTCTTGACTGAACCAGAAGACCCAGGTGGTTCAATGTCACCATCTTCGCGTTTTCGCTTGGAAGCTGTGGTCGAAATAGGCCGTTCAGGATTGTATTCCTGTTGTGCTAGTCTCTTTTTCTCAGCTTGGGCCTCTTTCCACTTCCTGCGGTCCACTTCGTGCAGAGCCCGCTTCTTCTTTTCGTTGATCTCACGTTCTTTCCGACGTTCAATCTTGGATTCGTACTCGTGCCAATCTCCCTTAAGGTCGCGCAAACTATAAACGTGTTATTAATGAGGAGCGCGTAAAGAGAAAGACAGACAACTCACCCAAGTGGGGGAGCGGGAGCAGGTTCTTCCGAAAAGTATTGATGCTTCAGAATCTCTTCGGCTGAAGGTCGTTTATCAGGATCATATTGCAGCATTTGTGTCGCTAATTCCATAGCAGTATCCGGCAGAAGGCTTATAAAATTGTTAGTCAAAGCCGGAGCACATTTGCAGACACGGTACATACCTTGAATATCTTTCTTGGAACTTAGGTCGGCGACGCGCAGGTGTTCTCAGTAATCCATACCATGGCATCTCTTTTAGACCGGGCCAGATTTTCTCGCTAGGAGTACCCATGACATTGTAGATGGTATCTAGCTGATCGATCTCAGTTTTACCTGTGAAAACAGGCTGTCTTGTGAAAAGCTCAACAAATACACAGGCAGCGCTCCAAATATCAACTGCAGGACCATAGGCAGTGGCCCCAAGAAGGATCTCAGGAGGACGGTACCAAAGAGTGATGATGCGGTTAGTATAATCCAATTGCTTCTTGCTAGCTTTTGTATAAAATCGAGCAAGTCCAAAGTCGGCGATCTTTAATTGCCCATCGTTGTTGAGCAAAATATTGGAACCTTTGATATCACGATGGAGAACACCACGATGATGAAGGTATTCCAAACCTTCAAAGAATTGTTTAGCGAGATGCTTGATATGGCACGGCTCGAGTCTGAATGTCGGATGATTGAGGATTCCAGTGAGGTCATGGTCCATATATTCGAACACCATGTAAAAGTCGCCTATAGTGTTGACAGATTAGCAGATGGTGATATCTGCAACGAATAGGGACCCACTCTTTTCAACCATCATTTCTAGAAGGGAGACCACATTGTCCTGCTTTAACGCTTGCAAAAGCTTCATCTCTCGCACCGCTGTAATAGGGAACTAGGATCTGCTAGTTAGCCTCATTGAAGAAAAAAAGAAAAAGGCTTGGGACTAGAACGTACGCCATCTCTCTCGCTCTCCATACGAATACGCTTGAGAGCAACCAATTCCTTTGTAACACTATTAGACGCCTTATACACCTTGCTGTAGAAATTCAAATTAGCAACGAAAAATAATATTATAACTAATATGTTCTTACCCGTAAGTGCCTTCTCCGACCATACTCAACCGGGTGTATATTGACTCTTTGGGAGGAGGTTGTGAGCGAATAGTAGTGTGAGCCTTGGGTGTCTCCGGAACTTGAGGTATCTTTCCTTTCTCCCGGCAATCATCGGTCGATAGGGTTGATGGTAGTGGTGTCTCTCGTTTTGTAGACTTCTTGAGCGCTTCAACATTCTTCCCTAAAGGAATGTTATTAACGCCAGATCCCCTCGGCTGTCCTCCTGAGGGCTGTTCCCGCGAGGCACCGGGGGCACCTGATGGTGGCCTCTTATTCTTGGGAGGATGAAGAGCGAAGGGTCGAAAACTGCTTCCGCCCTTGCTTTCACTAGTTGAAGTGGATCCACGATTTGTATTTGGGCCACCAGATATAATTTTGAAAGGACGAGACTCCTGAAGAGGAGGTTCGGGGCTATTCTTGGAAGCGGGCCAGGAAGGCGGAGGCATCTCATGATCAGCTTGCGAGTTTGGCTCCCGGGTTGCAGAGCTATTCCTAGAATTCGGCAAATTGCCATTATCACCCTCCTTTTCATAGTGGCCTTCCCGTGGCCCATCTTTGGACTTAGAGCCAGGGCGCCTAGAATCCTCTGGCGTGGTAGGACGGCTCTGACGAGGATGCGTTGGTGGTTGTTGTTCATGTGAATCAAACCGGTTCCTTCCTCTCCCCACTCCTGGATCATCATGAAGACCTCCACCTCCCCCTCCACCACGCCCCCGTCCTCTATGGCCTCTTCCTCCAAAGCGACGGCCCGACCTACGCTCTTCGAATGACTGACGCCTCTCTGGTGAAAATTGACCCTGGCGAGAACCACGGCCAGAAAACGGAGCATGATAATCTGAATGTGGCAACACACGCCGAGCACCATGGGGAGGGCCATCCTGATAATGATAACCACCTCGCGAGGGGCTTTGATACATTTAGCACTGTGAATAACAATTAAAGATCAAAAGGTGGCATACCCTGCTGGATGTTCTCTTGAAAACCTCCGACCCCTACCGAAACCTGGAGTACCGTCCGCAAAAATATTTTTCTGGCGTTCCGGATTTACATAGGGACCATCACTTATCTGCGAGACTGTCGGGGGAGCTGGTTGCTGAGCGTTCCGCTCTGTAGGGAGAATCTTGGAAGACTCTCCAACAGGGTCTTGGCCTCCGGATGCATTGGGGCTCGACTGGTCTGGCGCTGAAACAATCCTACTTCGAGAATCATTGTTGGGTACCGATGACTGGTCGTCCGGTTTGGAATCGACAATTGCGCGGTGTTCTTCCAACTCACCAGCGTGAGAGCTGTGCAGATAAGATGCTTTTGGCCGAGGACTATGGTCTAGGATGGGAGGTGGAGTTGCTGATTGTCTTTTTTCTGGAGGTGACTGCTGATGAGATGGTGACTGAAACCTAGGTGATCGATTAGGGCGACGCTGGGGAGACCGTTGTGAAGAGAATTGACGCCGGCCCCGCCCAGTTGGCGGTGGTGACCGAGAATTTCGTCGGAAACCACGTCGTCCCCTCGGTGGTGGTGGTGGCATAGGGGATACCGAGCGTCCCCTTAATGGAGGAGGTGGTGAATGACGCCTGGATGAGGGCAACGGCGAACCTCGCATCGATCTATGGATAGGAGATCTAAACCGAAAATCACGGGGCGAGCGTCTAGGAGAACTTGACATAGATCTATCCCGATTATCAGGACCTCGATTGGGAAGTTTATGCTTCCTAGGTGGTGGTGAATATAATGGTCTTGGCGAGGCCGAACCATCTCTTTTACCACGCCTAGCCATCGATCGAGATCTTGAAGGGGACCTAGGTCTCCGTGTCTTTTTCGAGGAGTGTCTATTAGTAGAATGACCAGGGGATCTAGAACGTCTCCGTTTAATAGGAGACCCAGCGGGTCGGTGTCGTTTGTGGCGATTAGAATTTCGTGACTCCGAAGAACCACCACCAGCATGTCGACCGCTCGTTTTCTCGCTACGAGGGGGGCGTCTGGGTGATATCGATCCGTAGCGAGACGAACGTCTACCATCACCGCTTCTACTTCTCTCTCGAGAGCGTCGTCGGGATAACGGAAGTGGTTTATCAAATGACCTCGATCCCCTATCCGGGCTCCTAAAATCACGATCTCCGCCCTGTCTTCGCTTCATAGGGCCAGTAGGGGGTGAATGTCTCCTCTCTCTGGATTGGGACCGCGGGCGACCTCTTCCTCTCTCAGCCTCCCCCATATTCGGACGCCATATATCACGAGTATTGTCGCGATGTGAGTTCTTAACTGATTTTGACATTACCGTAACTTCAAAAAGCTCTCTAGAGAAAACCTGCTACCCGTTTGTTAGCGTGAAAATATGGGAGAAATTTGTTTCACATGGGGAATGCATACTCCAACAATGACCACACTGTCGGTACAGAGGAGAGCTCCCTGATGCAGTTATCCTGGTACTGCGCTGATGAAGTCCTGAGGATGTTGTGTCTGTCGTGGGGTTGTTATTGAACAGTGTTGCAGCTCCAACTCAGGGAAAAAGAAGCGTTCAGTCTGATAGAGCTGTGTGGCTGCGGCGAACGGGCGACTGAGGTAGCGAAGCGGAGGGAAGAGGCGTAGGGTTGCGTGTGGTGAGTCGGGATTGTTGCTGCCAAGACCCCACGAATGCCCGCCGAAAGCCTGGAAGCATCAACCTCTCTCTCGCTGTTGCCCTTGCGAGCCCATATCCCATACAGACTATCATACTGTATCATAGGTTCGGCCAGTCCGCCTTCCAAAGCCTTCCCCCCTAGAATGATCATACGGGATCAGGCCGGGCATAATCTATATAGTATACCGGCAGTCCCCTCCTCTTATGTATCCTCCCCATCCCTTTCTATCCCTTACATAGATTTTGCCCTTTTTGTATTTTTATTAAGGGCAAACATCCATGAGAGAAAACACATCTATCTGATAGTACGATATGATAATACCGCAGCCAACTCCTTTTGCCTCAGGTTCACTCCAATAAAGGGCAAAAAAACAACTTAAGCATCATCATCCAAGAGTTCCTACCAACCCCTAACCCATTTCCTTGACTGTCAGACAAGCTTTACTTGGTGGCCTTCTCCGGTGTAAAGGCGTCACGAAGTTCTATCCCGCAGCAGTGAGCGTAGGGCAATACCATTTCCACTCATATGGAGAACTGAGCCAACAGTTCTGTCTATTCCAGCCCATGCTCCCTTCTCGCCTTCCGGTTCAGTCCATTTTCTCATCTGCGATAACGCAGTAATCGCGGTGCCAGGCAGAACCGAAAAGGGCAAAGGACGTTCTGCACTCCACCCGTTTCCTCTCCTCCTCACCCACTTTTTTTTCTCTGCATGTCCCTCACGAGGGTGGTAATCCACTCCATATGCAACAGGCATAGAGAGATACTACTAAAGGAAGTTCACCCTTGTGGAAAAACCTAACCCACTAGCCAGATGAAAAACAACAGTATAAAAACAAGCACTTACGCAAACTTGGCTGATTTCCCTCGGAAGCGCAAGTGACAAAGCCCGTTTTCGCCCCAGTTCGCTTTGCTCTGGGAGCAGAGGGTTTATGAAAGGAGGATAAGGATAAGGAACGGAACAATAAACATAAGGGGTTGGGGGAGTGAAACTCATAATTCATAATCGGTTAGAATATCACTTGATAGGATTGGATTAGCCTGACGGCAGCTGGAGCGAGCGTGAGTTGAAAGGCATTTAATTCCCCGAGTTGTTGATGAGAGGACATGTGGGGATAAATATCTTTGTCTCAGTCATCCAAGTCATCGAGGTAATTGTGCAGAGGCCTTCATTGAATTTCCCAGGTCGGTAGAACACTGGTAGACCGCTCTAAGATAGCAGAACGGGGCCCTGGAAAACATATCAATAACCTAAGTTCACAAACGGAATAGCAGCTGTTCCGTTCCCGATGATCAGTCGGACCCTCGGTGATATGTAGCGGCAGCCGGGAAAAATGATATCAAACTGATATCCATGGCCTCCGTGTCAAAGGGAGTCCTGTTCGTGCCGGTAATAAAGAAAAGGAAAAAAAAGATAAAAGGAAAAAAGATTTATAAAAAAAAGCCGCCCGCAGATCTCTCGAGGAAAGAGATAAAACCGGATACGAAATCCACCGCATTATATCAAAGCCGAAGATTTAACCAAGGTAGGGGCGGTGTAGCGGAGTCCATTCAGTCGAACGCAGAGCTAGAAGACTGATGGCGACCAGCAAGGACACATCCGCTCTCGCCATTTCTTCCCTTTTTTCGCGATTAGTCAGAGATAGGAGGGGGCTCAAGTATCCCATAACCCATAACCTTTAATCACCACCAGTAATCTTTTTCTTCTCTTGACCCAAAGGTCGACAGCAACAAACCGGATCTCCATGACGTATTTGGTTTGCCCAGCAGTGTTTTTCGTCCTTTGGAAGGTGCCGGTGTTGGAGCGTTATTGTTTTTCCGACCAGAACGTCGGTAGGCTGAGGGTGGATGTTGTGTTGCGTGGGTGTGTCATTGTCCAAGATCGAAAGGTTGGCTTTGTGCCTTCTCACCATTTCTTGGCAGTTGACTAACACGATGAAACAACCGGGGCCAAACCTTTGTATTAGACCTACCCCCCAGTTGTATGCCATCGTGTATGGCGAATCCATCTGAGGGCTATAACACCGTGGACAAAGTATTCTATTATGATAATTACGATAAGTGAAACGCTATCCATAATATCTATCGCAATGACTTTACATAAAAGAAACGAAATGAGGCGGAAATTTTTCAAAGCCATACAAACTCCATTCTGTGCAGAAAAAAAATAAACCAACTAGTCACTCCATATTAGGATATAGGGAAACTACATTTATTTGATTCCTTGCTTGTATTATTAGGGCTTAAATTTTAATTTCCGAAAGAGGCCCATGACCCTTATCAGCCGAGCATATACCTTAGATCTGGCAACCCTTCCACAATCTCTCTAATCACCTTGTCATTCGCTGACTCTGAGGCCTTGGTCTGCGCGATAGCTGGGGTATCCCACAAATCTTGGCTAGCAGGCTCTGAAACACAGAAACCACTTTTGGGTGTTGGGGGTCCTTCGAAGATGGATAAATCCCAAGAATCTCCAATGCTGGACGACGATTTTTGTCCCAAATCGCCCGGAGTCGGGGTGGCAGAAAGTGTCGATGATGGTTGTATAACCGGAGCAGGGGCAGAAAGCAGCACAGGGGCTAAACCTAGTGTTGGCATACGTTGAGGGACCGATGGCGCCGGCGGGATCGAAGCGCTGAGGCCAGTGATATCCTGTGATGAAGCGGGGGCTGATATCCCTAAAGCTTCTGGAAAGCCGAGAGCTCCCGTAGGCATGAGTGGCGATTGGACCATTTCGCCCCAATCATCTCCTTCATCGCTATCTTGCTGTGTTTGCACATTGGATACGACAGGGCTCTTTTTGATACCGTCAGACGTGCTTCCGGCCAACGATGCGGAAATAAAGCTCCCGCCCCCTGACATATTTGGAAATGGCGGAATCGAAAGCCTTGAGTCCTCTCGAGAACATTCGGCTGGGCTCGGTTGAGAGGTTTTCTGATCTTTCGATCCAGACCAGGCTAGTGGGTTGATTTTTAGATTTTTAGGAACATGTGAAGACGATACATTTGATGGGGTTTGGGATTTCGGAGGTTGAGATGACAAGGGTTCAAGATCATCCCAGCCACCATTAGTTGCATCGACTGGCCCGAGTGCTGTTTGAGCTGAGTTGAGCTCTTTATTTGATTCGGATGAAGACTGGACCGATGGCCTTGGTTCTGGGACAGCGGAATTGAGGTTAATTGCCGCAGGGGGACCCCGTGACCCAATTATTGGAGCAACCTCCTTGGGTGCTGAGGTAGAGCTCCCTGGCATTGCGAGATCTTCGAATGCGCCCCACCCGTCATAATTGCGCGATTGGCTGTTTGTAGATGCAGGTGGCGCATTTGCCGACATGTTCTCCAAGGCACTCCAATCATCCAAGCCGGATGCGGAGGCCAAAGCGGTTGCTTGCGTATTAGCGGGCAGGCCTGCAGGTAGAGGATCCGCTGTGATCGGATTATCAGGGGATTCTGGGGTCGGAGAAATAGGGTTATTTTTGGCATCTGCAGTTGGTGAATGAGTTGGAGATTGGGTGGTTGATGCTGCTACTGTCGAACGCCCGGCTGACGCGTTGTCAGTTTGTGAATGAAGGGCTGTTGGTCTTTTTTGGGGGGTTAGTTGAGACGACGACGAATTCCTTGTTGGACTATGGGATTTTGTCCCCAATGGTGTAGAAGGCGTTTTCTCTTTACCCTCCGCCGAGCTCGGACCGGATTGGGGTTGCGTACTACCCCGTCCGAAGCTTGCAACCTGGGGTGATGAGACAGATCCGCCACCCACTGACTCAGAAGAACTCGGAATCCCAGCTGAGGCGGGTTTCGAGAGCAGGCTCTGTGTAGAGATAGAAGCAGGCCTAGAGCCACTTGCCTTTCGAGAACGACCTCTGCTCGATAATTGCGGGGGGGTTCTCTCTAAAGAAATTGGTTTTTGGTCCGAAATCTTCGAGTTGCTGTCCCCCCACCCAAACATAGCCCTCGCCCTTCTCCCCCCACTTATCAAACCGCCCCCTCCTGAATTCCTGTCCTCTGATATCCACTTCTCCACAATTTTGTTCACACGTGCCTGAACCTCTGACCCAGCCCACATAACCCGAACGTAGTCGTCGTCGCCACTGCGGTTCCTCCTAATGGTTCCGCTCGTCGACAGTCGATACCAGGTTTTCCGGCTGTCCAAAAATTTAGCACGAGCACCAAATAGAGTAACTGCCCACTCACGATTCTGTAGTTGAGATAATTTCCTCGATTGGGGGCGGGTCTGGGCGGCTGGTTGGGATCGGGTATAGCTTTGAAACAAGAGAGACATCTATCTCGAAAGAGTCTGGTGGAGGTGCTTTGATTACTGGAGGAAGTACTGGTTCTGGTATGGGGGCTTGGGGCTCCTCGAATTCCCCACCTTCCACTGCGAAGTCCCCAAAATCATCGTCGCCGTCACCTGGGTCACCGGTATTAATATTTGTACAGTCGTCTTTCGGGGAGCCCCCCTCGCAGACCTCCGGGGTGGCCGAATGCGATTCTGGTGCACTGGCATCCTCTGGGTCCTCCGGAGTCTTCGGCAGAGCGGGGCCCGAAACTGCCTCTAGAACCGCTTGCAAATGACCTCCCGAGCTTTCTTCTAGATTCTGGGTTCCCCTATCGCTTAGCCGCTGTTTCGTGGGACTGTTCAGAAGGGTTTCCGCGTCAATGAGTTGGTCATGTCTCTCGACATCTGGAGTGAGTGAGTCTTTCACTTCTGCGTCAAATCCCCCATTAGGGGCGTTATCCCTTACTTCATCTAGAGATAAACCTAGAGCATCGTTCGTTCTCCCAATTCGGGATTCGGGAGTCCTAGGAGTCCTTGGATCTCCCCAATCCGAGCCAGCACCCCAAGCATTGACTTCATCAGTCGCTATTGGATGAAGATTGGTAGTCTTGACACTATCGTCCTTATCATTACCCCTCCAGTCATCTTCAATCCTTCCTTCTCCTTCCCCCGGATCACCATCTCCCTTTGCCCTCACCCCTGCGAATCCCCCGGAGCGCAAAGTCCCCCACCCAAAACTATCCCCATCCCCGATCTGCACCCTCGGCGTCGCACATGCCCAAGCCGACGAATCGACAAACCCGCCATCCCAATCCACCGTCAGGCCAGCTGCCGCAGCATCCTGTTTCTCCTTTCCAACAGGGGTTACTACCACCTCTTCCTCCTTCTCCAGATTACTACCTTCTTCCTCCTCTGCCTCGACATCCTTCACTTTCGACGGAAGCTCCCTTTTTGGCTTGTCGTCTTTGTCGCCGCCAAGCTTCTCATCATCAGCCCACGGAGATCCCCAATCCTCCATATCGTGTGGTGGATGGGCATGTGGGCGGGGCTGGACCTATTGACGCGAAAACGGGTTGTTGGCGGAGGTAAAACAATTCCCGCCGGTATGATGTGTGGGCAGTTGGAAAGTAAGTTGAGGCTCTTGGTGGGGGATGAGCTGAGGACAACCCAAGCCTTGGCTGCCTGCACTGTCCATAGTAACGGGCGAACCCCTTCAGTGCTCGGGTACGGTACTGTACGATACCTTCTTGTACCGCACATTTCGGGGCAAACCTTTTGGCACAAGGCACGGCAAGGAGTTGTGGAACGGTTGCTCAAAGTTAACCAGCCAAATATATCCCTGTCTGTTCCTGTTAGTGGTTTCCATTGAAAAAAGTGAGACCGAGAGATTTCTCAACCCCTGGCCATGAGAGCACTCTAATAGGAAAAATCAAAAAAGGCTCCTAAGTGGCCCCTCACTTTTTAAAAAAATCATGTACCAGTACTGTCTAAAGGCTTCATTATGGGTACACATGCTACTGCTTGGAGGTATCATAATTTGGGCGCTTGACATACCGAGACAGAAAGAGTGCTGGGCTGCTACGATGTGAAGCGTTTCGGGTGGTTTTCCAAAAGGTTCACAGAACAATACTCGGGTATTTACCGGTAGACCACACGGTATTGTTCTGCACGCAATCGACTGTGGGTTTTCCCATAGTTTCAACCACCATAATAACAACTCTTGTACTGTACTCGAGCACTCCTACGATTCAGAGACGAAAGCTCTCGACAAGAATCGATCAGCTTGCCGGTGGGGGTTGTTCGATCTCACTAACTCGTTTTCGCGATTCAGTTCCCATCAAACTGAACCCAATATATCACGGCCGACGCACTAATTTCCCTAATAATCTAGTACCAGCAGTATATACTTTGTAGATTCCGCCGCGAAAGAACTCTACACTACTAGCATCAGCACCATAATAATATAACAACCAAAGATTTCTTCTCCATCTTGCTGCCTTCCACATAGACCTTTTTTTCCTTTCCCTTTTTACCCTTCCCCACCATCGAGATCGTTGCGAGAAACAACCAATGCCATGATATAATACCTTGCGCACCGGTACTAAACAGTACAGTTACCGTATGACATTCAACACCACCTCCTATTGACGGACCCCCATCAATCGATCGAACGCATACGGTGCGGTGCGTTATGCATGGATGAAGAAGTACCTCTTCTTTTTCCTTTTTCTCTCTTTCTTTCCCTCCAGGGCTTTGCAAAACGCCAGCGAACATTTCACCATGCCTACCGGTACTAGTACTTACTTACTTACTTACTTACGGTACGGGAAATAAATATCATTGGTTCGCAGTGAGTGAGTGAGTGATTGATGGAAAGGAGGGAAGGGAAGGGAAGGGAAAAAAACAAGAAAAAGAAAAAGAAAAAGAAAAGAAAAGAAAGATCAGATCAGATGTTGTTGTTGGTTAAATTTAAACCCCGATGGGCATCGGACCGGACCAGAGTAGAAGAAGTACGGTGCTGTGCTGTGCGAGCACTGCGCGAGTACCGTGGATGTAGGCCCATCAATCCGTCACGCAGGTTGGTGGGTGAATGGGATGGGATGCTGGTATTAGGGAAGGGAGAAGAAGAGGAGGAGGAAGAAGAATAAGAAAAGAACTTTGCTGTCCATTCAAATTACGCTACTTTTATTATTATTAGAAGATAGGTGGCATTGTGTGGGGCCCATACAGTACATGAGCATATTCTAATTCAATTAGTCTAACTGACTGCCAAATCATGTTCAAGCCTGGGTAAAGTCCGCCCCTCTCCGGTTAGCATCTTCTCGTGTTGATGCTTCTCGCTCTTTTTCCTTCATTGCATCCGCATGGGAGTGTGAGAGTAGGGCTAACGGTATTCGCATGCAGAGAGCTAAAATAATCCCTCCCCTCCCCTCGAGAGCGAGTTGGTACAGTAATGGTGGTACCGTAGCTCAGCCTTACACCTTGCGTGTCGTATTACTCTCCCAGAAACCCACCGAGCACATTTATATTGAGCACAAAAGAAGGGGGAGGGAACGGAGCAAGACTGGCGGAATCACCGCATTTCTGCAATGCAGAAGCGAGCGGGGAGGAAGGATGGTAGCCTTATTCTACTCTGGGGCTGCCACGTATTTTTTGTCTTTATTTTTTCCCTTCCTGCGCAGGCTAGGGAGTTTGGTAGTGGTGGTTGGAGCGGCGGAGGGACATATGCGCGAGGACGGAAGGGGTTTGAAGTGGAGTAGTGATTCCCGAGGCTAGTGAGATGCGCCTTGGGGTATCTGTAGTGTAGGTAAGGTTGGGGAGATGGCTGGTGCAGAGTAGATGGAGGATGGCTTGGTTAGTTGGCGAATCGGTATGTACCTAGTTTTGATATACTAAGGTATCGATAGAGACTTTTGCGATTGTTAGTTAGTCACCGAGTACTTGTTCGTGCCCTGTTTGTGTGTTATTTGTTAGTGTTGGAATGATGGGACTAATCGCATGCAAGCAAGTGCCGTACCGAAGAGTCCTAGATATTGAAAAGGTGGAGAGCATGTATGGAAGGCAGGACTCTAGAGAATCTGCCCGGGGCAGCGAGGATGAGGACTGAGCACAAATTCTCTTTTTCCGCTTCTTCCTAGGAAATTCACAAGCAGCTGCAAGTGACAGATTATTTCTATGCCTTGTGTTAGTGTCGTATTAGTGTCCAGAGGGAAGGCAGGAAGTGAAGAAAAAAAGAAAAGAAAAAAACGATCTACCGGTACTACCGCTAATAGAAATGGTGAAGGGAAAAAATATACATGAAACAGCATAGGTTGGCGTTTAAAGCATAAAGAAGGTTTGGATGTGTTTTCACCAATTGCTCTTGTCAATTGGTGTTGATTGAATTGATTGACAGAGAGCGCTCGACAGCTAACTTGGGTTATCTGTAGCCATCTTCATATTGGGGGGGCGAGGGAAAATTGCGATCAATATCCTTCCATTGGATCTCAGAGGACCGGAGGGCCGGAAACCGCCCAGCTTGGTTGAACAAGCGTGCTATCTTGTTACAAGCAAGTAACAGGAATCGATACTCGCAGTGATCTCACTGAAGTGCAGACGCAATATAGGCTCTGGCCGAAAGTGGATGTATTTCATATAAGAATGGTTCGCAAGGCTTGACGACGGCGATAACGCTACAGCAGTACTATATCATCGGATAACCGTATTATATCATAGCAGCTACTGCCACAAAACATGGTCAACGGTGCCAGACGCAGAGGAGAGAGCTTTAGAATATGAAATGAAATGAAAACAAAATCCAACATCTCCCTCCCTCCCTCACCAGAAGAGTGGAAACCCCCACAACTAGCAACTTTCATCAAGGGGAGGAGCGAGTGGAACGCCCCACCCTACTGTAATGCAATGTATGCCAAGCCAAATAGCGGGTTTCCTGTAGCCGTGCATAGGGAACGAGAGAGGAGGGAAAAAAGCATCCAAGAGGCCTTTTTTTACGGCTTGTCTGTCGTAACTTGCCTCCTTCTTCCATTCTCTCTCTCGTTCTTTCTTTCCTTCTCCTTGGAATGAATAAATCCTTTTCTGGCGTAGTGAGTGAGCGAGTGCATGTTATCGGTATGCACTGATGAGTTGGCAAAGTCAGTTGCACCCTGCGCCAAACCCTTCTTGGCGCAGGACACCCACACTCTGTCAGTTATCCAACCGCGGAAGGTAGAATGGTTTTCCATGCGATACGGTACGTTTCCCGGATTGTTTTTTTCTCTCTATTTTCTTTTTTTTCGAGGGGTACTCGAGTAAAGAAGGATGGAGGGGAAATCAATGGAAACAAAAACGCTGAATCTGAAATCATAAACTGTAGCAGAGGTGCGTTATTGTACGGCGAGCGAGAGCTTGGTTTGGCATGTTTTTGTTGGAAGGAAGGAAGCGAAGCGCAGACATGGAAGCAGGCATCGGGCGGCGAGGAGCTCGGTTGTCGGATGAGTTGAAAAACTGACGAACAGTTCGGAAGACCGATGGATCTGTCTGCTGGATGACGGCTGAGCCATCGTAGTATGGGCTACCGTAGCGGTGGCGGATGAGCTGGAAAGGCGATGGAGACGGGTTGCCGGGCAGCCAATCCTGTGGATCAGTCACTATTATTAATGGACCAGTACCATGGTGCCGTAGAGATGAATTGGATTTTGGACCGGGCAAAGAGATGATAGGTACGATATAGTGTGTAGGGCTCAGTATGGGCCTTGCCTAGCGGTAGGTACGGTTTGGTACATACAGGAGACTTGCTGCCCATCCAACGAGATACCATGCCATAGCGTCGACCGTCCCTGAGGGAGTCGAGTACAGTAGAGTTCGAGCCAACGTCAGGTGTTGAGGGGCGGAGTCATGATCGATAGCGTGATGAAGATGGTGCTGCGAACTTGAGATAGATTGGGCTACGGATATTGCGGCCTTGCTCAAGTCACAGAATAGAAGCAGATGTTACAAAGAGTCGGTACTGTACGGGAGATCTGAGCACTTGACGTCTGGAGGGCTGAAGGCTGAGGCAGACGTCAAACGTCCCCCGCCCGACGTTTAGCCAAGTCAACTGCACCATCCGTATCACAATGTTATCACCCGATGGGGTTTAAGTCGGGGCAAGTGTTTGCGGGTTTCAACTCTCAACCATCAACAGATACAGTAATAATCGGAGGCAACCGGGATTCTGAGGGGAGGGATAAGCAGGGTTCACAAGAGCAAAGGAAGGTTCTCGGCCACTTCCCATCCAACTCCCAAGTCACGACCCCTCAAAGGGCAAAAATAGCTGAGCTTCATATCAGGAAGGTGGTGGTGGTGAATAAGGAAGGAAAAGCGAAGAAGAAGAACAAATCAAAAGTTAGAGACAATGCCAAGGCGTTTGGTGGGAACAGATGCCTGTCGTTTGCTCTGCTGTCACTTTTTAGAGGCGAGGACCAACCAATCCTCAACGGTCTTTCCCCACTTCCATCCATATGATCCCTGTTCGCATTACTGCGAGTAATATTTGGAGATCCTATCCAAGAGTGAAAGGTTTTACTCGTACTAGTACAAGTAATAGTGTGCGACCCTGGCTGGGGCCATGAGGAAAACACCTCGACAGGAAACATGCCGATATCAACACTTGACCATGACAACTATTCCCAAGTGTTTATCCTTATATTAGTGGAGAATCAATTGGGGAATAACTCCATGACTTAATTTTTCGAAATATTGTTTTTTTTAGCTGAGTGGGCTGAGGAATTGATTTGTATAGGACCATGAAAAGTTGCTAAGGCTAGATCACAATCTACTTCCCGTACTTGTAGAGCACGATTAGAGAGTACTAATAAGGGACTAGCGAGCCCTATTTAGGCCTCGGCTCATACCAGGTTTGGATTAGTGAATGGACAAATTTTTGAGCCTTTGCCAAGAAATGCCTTGTCCCGCGCGCCACGGCCAGTGAGGGGCAGTTGGATGAACCAGCGAGCCGGCGGTACCAGCTCTGACAGCGTGTCCGTCACTGTAACCAAAAGTATTCACTGGGCTGACAATGGCCCATTTTCAGGTTCCCGGCTCCTGCTCCAGCAGCACGCGCTTTTCGGTGTGCATGGAGTGTGTGAGTGGGAATGTCACATTCGAGCAGACATCCATTCGCTTTGGGATGAAGTGCAGACCTCGCACATAATGGTTAAACCTTGAACATTTTGAGGGTGTAGAGGGTGAATTAATTGGTGGGTGGTGCATTATGAACATTTTTCCTGCACCAACCTCTCCTCCCTTCTCCTCCAATCCCACCCCAACCTTCATCCTCTGAGCCGGCACAGCGAACCGTTTGTACGAGCAGACCTGGCGAAAAAAGAACTACCGGTAGCGAACGGAGGAAGAAATAGGGAAAGGGAGACTGGAATAATAACAATAAAGATCACTAGCCAGTAGTGATCCAGCCAGCAAGCTACGATACTGCTATTCTACGAGAAGGAACGAGCAGCAACGATAGGAAAGGTAGCGAGTAAGGCACAGCAGAAGCAGCAGCGGCGGCGCCAGGAGCAGTAGCAAGCCATCGCCAGCGGCAGAAGCAGCAATCTAAGCCCGCCTCAGCATCTCTCATTCACTCTACCACGTTTCACCTCCATTCACATTCCCTTCCCCGCCACCCACTCCCCCCCTTCCATCTCGGGCTCGAGGACCGCTCCCTACTGCAGTACTCAGTTACCTTTGCACTGGCTGCCCGCCCATTTGTTGCCCTTCCGAGCGAAATCTTCGCCATCGTCATTTCTCATCTCAAGTTGCGCTGACAGAGAGAACGTTCGCCTCGCGAAATACTTTTTTTTATTTTTTGCTTGTCAATATCCCCCCTTCTTACCCCCCCCTCTATCCAAGGTCCTTAACCATCCGATCCCCACTACACCCACTACACATTATTCTCAACCACCCCAAGAGAAGAGGGAAAGACAGAAGGAAAAAGGAAAGAGAGGAAACAAAAAAAAAAGAAAAGAGAACTTTCTCTCCTCCTCCATCTATCGATCTTTTGAAAGCCTTCGGCTTCCACTTTTTCACACGCTACGCTTCAACTGCAAACTGCACTACTTTACCCGCTCCTGGGAAAGAGGTTACTCAGCTTTTAGATTTTTTTCCCTTCCAATATAGGTATACTTTATAGCAACAGTTACGGCCCCCATATCTCATGGACACATGAAGGATTCCGAGTCTTTCTCCCCTTCGCCTACTTGTATGCATTCCCTCTTCTCTTTATGGTTTAATTATAAGGGATTTATTCTGTTTTTGTTGATTCCCGCCGCGCGGCTCTGTTACCTCCTGCGTGTGCCTTGCTTTTCCTGTTTTTGTTGTGCTGCGTTGCCAGCGTGGCAGCAGCTTGAGCAGAAAGAGAGAAGCGCTCCCCACACATTGGGAAGAGCACGAAGCAGAGCAAAAGCATAGGCAGGGCAGAAGCATACCGAGCATCAGCCTTTTTGCTCTTTCTCATTATTTTTCTGCTACATCAGCTAACCACCACTCATTCTCTCTTGTAGCCCCCCCTCAACCTCCATCTCGAGCCTCTTCACCCATCCCTTCTCAACCCACTCAAGCGGGCACACCGGCTCCCCCATCTCCATCTGCCACTCCACCACCACCACCACAAAATATGACGATAGCCCAAGGCCGGCATCAGTCGTCCTTGAAGCATCGGCCTAGTTTGCCTGTTTCCCCCTCGGCTCCTTCTGGTCAATTACCTTTGCTTTCCGGCGATTCATACATTTCCGCTATTCCTTCTGCGTTCGTTGGCCAAACTACATGTCTTGCCGAGTTAGCGCATCTGGTCAAATTACAATCTTACCAAGAACATAAACACCTCCAGAGCCGGATACGTCTACACAAGTCGCTGGTGTCGAGTGCTGTTTCGGCGCGGTTAACTAGGTCCGGTGGGCTCTGCCATAAAGCTTTGGTTGATTATTTTAAGTCAGATCAAAAGTCGGATTTTGCCGCCCTGTACAATGCGCTTCACGATGTTAGAAATTCATGTGAGGCGACGCGCCGGTTCGCCATGTTGGAACCCGAATTGGATTCGGCAAAGCCCACAAATTCTTCCGACGACAACGAAGGTCCCAAAGGATTGACATCTTTTCTTCATGAGATTCCGGTCCAGGCACGGGACACTATACTCTCATTTATATCAATGATTAGATCTAGCCCAACATTTCTCGCAAATCGCCTTGTTCGCCTCACGAATTCCGAGTTGGAGGGCTTGGTCCGACATCACTATCAACCAAACCCCCAGGAATCTATCCTACCCCAACAGGCGCCAAGACGTGGTAATGCGGTCTCTAGAACCACTGCATCCCAAATTCCCGTGCCTAGTCCAGTGGAGCGACTTCTTGCCTTTCATCGTAATGACCCGTTATACACCATATTGCACACGATATTTGCGAACTCTACAGGCCCTGATTCTGCGGAAGACAGGCGGCGAACGGATGTCTGGGCTACTACTTGTGCCAAGTTGATTTGTGATAATAAGGGTGAATCCTTCCTGTTGGTTGTTATGGATTCGTGGGCGGCAATGCGGGAATGGCCCGCCAAAGCCAACTTGGAAATTTGTTTGATGAACCTTATCCAGGAAGGATCATTTTTGGTGGATGAGAATAATGGTGGTTCTCAAGCGGACCTCCGTGGAAAGCAGGACCTTCTCGCAGAAGAATTTTGGATTAAGGCGGAGAAGAAATTGCTTGAGGTTTTGGACGACGACCCCAGCGCTGGAGGAATACCGGAAGGCATCCTCGAATTGGGGCATGCAATCTTGCAGAAGATTGATGACCCCAAAAAGCAACGTCAGGCAGAAATTATTCTTGTGGCGAAATGGTTCTTCCAGCGGTTTTTGACCAATGGAATTGCTTATCCAGAAGTATGTATAGCTTGTGGTTCTCCTTGAGATGCGGTGAGGACCGTGTAGCTAACGGATCCACTAGTACTACGGGATTATGACGGGTCATCACATTAGTGAGCACGCTAGGTTAAAGATTTTGCGACCGGTCTTGAAAAAAATGTATAACCATGCGGTTAGCGTTGTCTTTGGCGACTGGTGGGTTGATCGCGCATTTATTGCTCTAGGAATTAAATTTGCTGATTATGTTCAGGAAAACCAATAATCCTGTGGAGCCCGTTGTTCGAGGCCATATTGAGAACCTGCTTGCCAGGTTTCGCAACCCACATCCTATTGATTCAACACCTGTTCTCCTCCCGACCAAGGCCATCACTTCTCCCCGGGAAACAACAGAAGTTCAGCCATTCATTGTGCTATGCCCTGCAGACATTGTTACCCTCTATCGGTCGTTGTATCCACAAGGTTCGTCAGCCATGGTAGAAGGACGTGATATCCGGGGAACCATGAGCAGCAGATCTTCCTCTCGACAAATATTCGGCAAATCTCCGAACACTGGATTTGAGATTGGTTCGGGTTCGGTCCTCAGTGGATCTGGCTCTTCTGTTACGAGTGAATCAGCGTCGATGACTTATCCTTTACTTGAACGATCAAGCTTCCCGGATGATAGACGGTCATTCACATCTATTCCTCTGGCATCACCTTCATCCTTTTCTTTTAATACTCAAACCTTCCATCCATCTAGTTCGGACCCAGACTCTTTAGAGAAGTTTGGCCTGGAAGTTAGATCAGCCGTCGAGGCAATGATGGGCAGACTTGGACCTGATGTCACATCTGGAAAATGTCATCCTTGCGCTGAAAAGTGGGCGGTAATCTACGTTTCTCCGGATGGAAAGGAACTGAGCTTAAAGATGCGGAAGGATTGGGGTGAGGACGATGATGAAGATGACGATGAGGGGCACAATAGTGATAGTGAGGATGAGGCACCGCTTGAGGTTTCAGGCCTTGACAGAGTTTACAATCAACTTAAAGAATCAGTCATGAAGTTGGTGGCCGAGTTCGAAATACCCGAGGAGCCAGTCTCCGAGAACACCAAATTTAGCAATAGGCCATCAGCTGCGAAAGCTAACAGTGCCCCCAGTGTCCCGACTGTTCCAATCGTTGAAACAGTTCCAGAGGCTAAGCTGGATCCTAGTAATCCATTTCATCCCCAGAGCAATCTGACAGCGCTGATCACGGCGGGCCAATCGAAGGCGCCAGCCCCGGACCGCTCGCGAGGTGCTGCTCTGAAGGACAACCTGGACAAGCCTAAGCAGCGTGTCCAATCACCACCTTCACTCCTTTTCACCATGCTTCAGGCTGCCTCTACACAATGCTTGGCTCGAGGAGACTACGTTTCTTCACAACAATATCATAGGGCATTATTGCAGGCTCGCAAGCTTCCTTCATCACTTCAGCGTGATGAGCACGCCCCCTTACTTCATATCTTTTCGAGAGACCCCCGCGATTCAATAGAGAGATCAGCAGCTGGGATTGAGGAATGCGAAGCATGGTTTGTTTGGCTCACTCTTGCCCAAGAGCGACATGAAACCGCTGTGGACGAAATGATGCACAAGGTCAAGGATCTTCGTGACAAGATGTGGTATGTCACAGATGTGCGCAATTCGGCGGCGTACGACGAGGCTCGCAATGTCGCTTTAGCTCTGAAGAAGATGGGCATGCCCCAACGGCCCAAGACAGACACAAAGACCAAGAGCTCCTCTCGTAACCTCAGCCACCGAATGTCAGCCAGCAGTTTCTCACTTTTGAAATCGGATACCCTGATCGATATCCTTGCCGCCCAGCCAGAGCACGGAGGACTCAACAAGTTGAGCGATGAGCAAGCAAGCATGACTTTCGAGTACCTGAGTAGATATTCAGTTGAGAACTTTTGCAAGGGGGAAGAGAGGATTCACCGCTTTTGCCTTGAAGTCGATAAATGTGTTACTAAACTTGTTGGCGATGGGATACTTGACGGACCCGTTCTATGGTCGAGTGAGCTATTTTCCCGGGACGATCGAGAGATGGCTATTAACCGCCAGAAGGGCGAACTCTACCTGGCAGGGGTGGGTACACTGAGTGTTTCAGGAGATGATGATGATCACGAGGATGGGCGTGTTAAGCGCGGCCTGGATATGCTCCGAAGGCCAAGCACCAGTGACATGTTCGGAAGGAACCGATCTACGAGCATTGTCAGTTCTATCCATGATCTCCCATCCAGCCGTGGTAAAGGAAGGACAAAATCCAATGCTGGCCTTATGGATTCCATTGATAGACAAGATTTGTTTGGCATGCCTAGCCCGGCTTTGCAATCAGAAACTCACAATACCTATTGGTCCCCGTTTTCTTCTCATAGCAATAATTCCAGTTCTGGCAGACCAAAAACCGCACATTCACCAACTTCATTATCCAAATCCTTGGAGACAGTTAACCACCAGAAAAGGAAATTCCTAGGAGAGTTGAAGCAATCACTAACCGGTCTTCTCTTAAGTGATCTTGGTCTGGAGGTCTTCAGCCAGGGCAGTGAAACAGATGGATGGTTCTCGGGTGGCCTGGGCGACGAGTGTATCCAGAGGAAGGAAGAGCAGGAAGAGGCCAAACGAAAGGCCGCCGAGAAACAATCATCCAAGAACAGCGGTGGACCAGGAAACAAGAAGCTGGCCAGAAAGAAGAGCACCAAAAACGTTCGAAAATCTGCTAATACAGGCACTTTCGAAGCTTTAGGCAAGGAGAAAAAGGGAGAGCTGGCGGCTCCGGTAGCCACTTTAGAAACTGTTGGCCGTGAAGCCCATTCTGGAGAGGAGAATTCATCATCTAGCGATGCCACCGCCCGGACTTCAACCCTTTCCGCTGCCAAGAAGGGTGGCCTCATGGCGTTTCCCTATGGTCATGCCTTCCGGAGGTTACTCATGAAGTTTTCTACTCACCCCAACCCATTCCAGAAATTACAAGCTATCTATGAGCTGGAGCTTCTCATAGTTGCATCTCTTTCCTCCCGGTCTTCTTCATGCGTGCGCAAGCCTACTCTTCCATCGATGCCTAGTTCGCCGTTTTTGGAGGCTATGGGAGAGGCCTCTTCCAGGATATGTAACCTGCAGCTCTCGCAGCCAAGTAATATTGAGGAGGCGATGGCCAATCTTGAGGAGAGAAGGTCGAATGTCATGAACAGCGGTGCTATAACTTCGCCTCTGATGACTCCAAGTGGTGCCCGCTCGCCAACCCACACAGCGGCGCCTAGTGCGGACATGATTGTGGATGTTTTACAACACTTGTTCAGACAAGCAGAAATTCGACCCAAAACGTTGTTCCGTGATTTGCAATTTGTCGCCGCCTTCGTTCCTGCTTCCATCCTAGACAGGACTGCCATCGGTAAAGCATTCTGGGATACGGGATTGGCAGCTCTCGGGCTAAAGCAGGACGTCTGTAGAACCATGGCGGAGATCGCAGACGAGATTGTGGCCAAGGATACCACTCAGCGGGAATCAGAATCTGGCAAGGAGAAGGGCAACAAAGGCGAGAACAAGGAATACAGCCGTTACACAATGCAGGACGCGGCCACAATGTGGAACATCGCGGCAAAGGAAGGCGATCCTGCGGCCCAGCGGGAACTGGCCATTTTCTATCTCACTAATCCAACCTTGCTTCCGCGGTCGACCAAACCATTATCTAAGCCGAAGGATACATTCAGGCCAGAGATGATGGTCGCCAAGGGTGAGGATCCCGAGAAGCGGGATCCTGCGACAATGTGTGTTGCTTACCATTGGATGGAATTATCCGCTCAGGGAGGCGATGAGTTAGCCAGGAAGTACCTCCGATCTCAGCGTGAGGAGTGGTAGAAAGCATCATCCGTTGCGTTCATCTTATCTCGCAATTTCCATCTGCTGTTATTCGTCTTTTTCTTGATTTCCTTCCGTTTAGCACAAAAAAGCATTTGGGGTAGAACCGGTGAAGGCGCTTCTTGTTTTTCCTCTTTTTTATCCTACTCGCACCGTGTAACGGGCCGGTTTGATCCGGTCTTGCCCGTGGGCTCTTCGTTTTCAACCCTTTTCTCAACATCCAACAATCTCCCTTTAATCCTGTATTTTTCAATTCTCCTCGTTTCATTCTTCACTTTCACTCGTTCGCTAACATTACTAACGAGATCAAAAACGGGTGGGTGGGGCGTAGTATGTAAGATTCCAGCGATTGTATTGGAGCATTTTTTTTCTTGCTTGATATCACCTACTTCATAACATTTTGTCGCGCTACTTTGCTGTTATCTACGATACCATTTGTAACCTTTTATTTTTATTTTTTCTACTACTTATATCATTTATCTACTGATGATACCTTAGCTAGCATGAATACGAGCGGGCATCGGCGGTTCGCATTTTCCATTTCCATTTCATTCCCGGGGTTTTTTTCCTTCCTTTTTCCTTTTATGATACTAACTTACTTCCGTGCAAGACGGGTGACACTTTTTATTGTATACTGGGCGCCTTTTACCCTATTTGTTTTTGTTTTTTGGATCCTTCCCTGTATGGCCAACGAATTTCCTTCTTTACATTTTAGTTTGGTGGTTGGTTGGTTGGTGGACGGGATTAGATAGGAAGGGCGAATGAGTGCTTGTGATGGTGGGCGGACAGGCCGCCGAGGTAAATAAATGGTATCTTTATTCTTAATGCAGAGGGATGTGCTCTATCATAGTCCGCGATGTGCTGTTGTGCGTGAAATGTGACCTAAAGCTTCGCCAGGTGAAACCCATTGACCACCGCAAGAAGTAATTGGTGGGCGATAGCAGTCGGCGGCGGAAGTCGTAACTGTCCCTACAAATTTAAAAAAAAACCACCAATATTAGCCCCCGCATCCCCCCCTCCCCCCTAAAGAACAAACCTCAACGGCCCCCTCGACCTCCACATCCGGTGTCCCTGTGTTCCCCTCCAGCGCGCTCCTGACCCGCCCAACCTCCACCCATTGCGCATCCTCCAACTCAGGGTCATGCTTCAAGACAATCTCCTCCCCGTCTGGGAATGCCTCGCCGATCGCGCCCATCATCAGGTTCGCTGGGTACGGCCACGGCTGCGTGCTGTGGATTACCACGCGGCCCACGCGCACACCGGATTCTTCCCAGGTCTCGCGGCGCACGGCATCTTCTACCGACTCGGCGGGCTCGCAGAAGCCGGCGAGAGTGGAATAGAAACTGGTTTATGTTAGTGAGGGGGTGTGGGAAAGGGGAGGGGGGGAGGGGGAGGGACTCTTTTGGCCAGCGGCGTTGACGGCCTAGGAGGATTTTGTCGCCGGTGGAGTTTACGATGGCCATGATCACCGTCGGGTCGGTGCGCGGGAACTAGGGGTGTTAGCGGGAGTTTGTGGGAAAGGGAAAAGGAAAGGGAAAGGGGGGGGGGGGAAGTACTGCGACACCGTGGATGCCTTTTCGGGAGATGCAGGGTGGTCGCTCGAATGGTGGGCCTTCGTGACTCTTTTGGAATGCCTTGTCGGTGGGTGGGCAAACACGTTTGCTACCGGCATTGACGGAGACGGTGCGGGCGCCACAGGCGGAGCAGAACTGTAGATGCTTTAGCGGTGTTTATGGCGCATATAATGGGTAGAGTACTTGATTGCGGCTATTCCAGTCTAGGAGACTTCTTGCTTGGGCTAGTATCGCCGCTATACCCCTACCATCAACCTCCCACCCCCGCAGATTTCTATAGCACGGGGTATATTACCATCTAGAGGGTCAAGGCTTAGATCCAACCTAACCTTCTTAAACTCTCTCCCCTCCACCCCCTTCACCGCCTCTTCCTGCACCTTCCTACACTCCCCTCCCAAGCTCCCCTCACCCGTAACGTCTAAAGCGAAGCAGGGCCGTCCAACATACTTTCCACCCTCCCCTTCAAACTCAAACCTCTCCCCGTCCCTATCCCCCTCATTTATTCCCAAAAACACCAACGTTGGAATTTCAACCCTAGAATCGTACTCCCTCAAAAACTCCTCCACCTCCGCGCCGAACGGATTCCCGACGAGCGCGCGCACAGTCTCGTACCCCACCCACGCCAGCGTAGTCTTGCTCACTGCGAGCGGCTCCAGGTTCCGCAGCAGCAGGAATTTGGACCGCGGCAGTGCGGCGCGCAGGAATGCGGTGTTCGAGCGGAGGAAGGAGACGCGGTTCAGCGGGCTGCCGGAGAAGTAGTTCACTATCTCCTGGCCGAATTTTCTGGAGAGCATGGAGGGTTTGTGGGATTCTGCTGTGTGGGGTTGGGTCATTTTGTGATGTGCGGTAGTGCAAATGTGGTGGTGGTGGTGGTGGTGGTGGTGGGGTTGAGAGGGGGAGAGGGAGGGAGGGATGGGGGGTTTGGAAAGGGAAGCGGTGAGTTGTGTACCCGGTAGAAGTACCCGCAAGTTACATAGAAGAGATCTGCAAAAAGTTAGCGGGGTCTGGAGTGATTGATAATCCTGTGTATAATACTCTGGGTTTAGTAGAGAGCACGTGATTCTAGTCATCAGTGGTCACTCGGGGGTAATCTGAGATGTTTGTGCGAGCGTTTCTTTATTGTCTTCAATGATCCGCTAATGCTCGGTTCGACTAGACTACTAAAGAGTGCTCTTGTGCTTTTCTTTCATGCTCCCCATATCTG